>ERZ511473.1006-NODE-1006-length-30621-cov-3.739949_pt1 | contig 30621 bp, 31 predicted proteins | sample MGYA00374947_ERZ511473 | MGnify/ENA primary metagenome ERZ511473 (study PRJEB26303, sample SAMN06343854) | sediment metagenome | isolation source: hot spring sediment | place: Canada: British Columbia | collected 2012-09-26 ... | reverse complement strand
TCTTCGATGAGATCGAGAAGGCACATCCCGAGGTGTTCAATGTCCTGCTCCAGGTGCTGGACGATGGCCGGCTGACCGACGGGCAGGGACATACGGTCGACTTCCGCAACACGGTCATCATCATGACCAGCAACCTCGGCTCGTCGTACATCCAGTCCAGCGGCCCGCAGGGAGAGCAGGAGATCCGGCGACGGGTCATGGAGGCGGTGCGCGCCCACTTCCGGCCGGAGTTCTTGAACCGGATCGACGAGATCATCATCTTCAAGCCGCTCACCCGCGAGCAGCTCGCGGAGATCGTCGAGATCCAGCTCCGCCAGGTGCGCAGCCGGCTGCAAGACCGTAACCTGACCTTGCAGGTGACGCCACGGGCCAAGGAACTGCTCGCCGAGCGGGGCTACGACCCGGTGTTCGGCGCACGACCGCTCAAGCGCGTGATCCAGCGTGAGCTGCTCGACCCGCTGGCCACGAAGCTGCTCCGCGGCGAGATCCGCGACGGCGAGACAGTGCTGGTGGACGTGGGGCCAGACGGCAATTTGAGCATCCGTGGCGTGCTGACCGAGGCCGAGGTGGTCGCCTGACCGGTGGCACGGGCTCGCGGAGGGGTCGGGGCACGAGATGCCTCCCCCTCCGCGCTCAGCTCGCCGGTAAGGGGCTGAGGCGGGCACGGTCACGGTTGCATCCGAAGTCGAGCAGAGCTGTAGAGCGACGCGAGGTTGCCGCGGGTGACGGCGCGCCGTACCCTGGAACGGAGACGGGCAGCGCGGCACTCCGGAGGGACGCACGATGGAGTTCAGTACCATCTTTGCCGAGCTGATCAAGTTCCTGCTGATCCCGATCGTCCTGCTGCTGGTGCCTTTGCTGGTCATGCTGATCTTCGATATCGCGGCACACCTCGGGGAGCTCTTCGGCGAACGGTAGGCAGCGTGAACTCGCGGCGACGCCTGGAGAGCACGCTGAGGGTTGAATCGCATCTCTCGGCCTGGTCGCAGGGGAAAGCGGATCAGCGATGAGCGGGATCGACACACTGGCCAAGGCGATCATCGGTATGGGCGTGGTGCTGGTCGTCATCGGCCTGCTGCTCCTGCTGGCCGGTCGCGTGCCCTACCTCGGCCGGCTGCCTGGTGACATCATTTACCGGCGCGACAACGTGACCATCTACATCCCGCTGGCGACCATGCTCCTCCTGAGCATCCTCCTCACTATCGTGCTCAACCTCTTCTTCCGGCGCTGACGCCTCCTCGAGTTCGGTACCGAAAGAAGGGAGCACCCGATGAACGCCAGCGTCCAGAAGTTCACGCCACAGGCCCGCAGGGCCTTGCAGCATGCGCAGGAAGAGGCGCTCAGATTGAGTAGTCGCTCCATCGATACCGAGCATTTGCTGCTAGGCCTCATCGGCGAGGGTGACGGGACGGCCGCTCGCATACTGGCGAGCATGGGAGTAGAACTGCCCAAGCTGCGCCGCGCGATCGAATTCATCAGCGACGAGCGGCGCCGAGTTCAGCGCCAGGTGAGCGAGGAGCTCGGACCGACACCGCGGGTGAAGCGGGCGATCGAGCTGGCAGTGGACGAGGCGCGGCGGCTTGGGCATCACTGCTCAGCGCTGGCTGATTGGGATGGGAACCTACTCCCCGCCTTCGGCGTCATCGACAGTGAAAGCGTAACCCCGACACAACGAGGAGGCAGGGGATGAGATCGACCCGCACCTCTCGCTCGTTCGCAGCGCTGCTCCTCTCGCTGCTGGTCGTGCTGGCCCTCGCGACGGCGTGCAGCCGGAGCGAGCGACCAGGAGGGCAGTCCGTACAGCCCGGGGTGGCATCGACCGCTGTGGTGGCCGATCAGGCGCGCCAGGTGCCGGCGAACGGAGCTTCGGAGTCCCCCGCTCCGGCTTCCAGCGGTGCCACCCTCAGCTCGAGTTTCGACCGGTTCGTGATCCGCACCGCCGACCTCGAGCTCCAAGTGAACGACATCGGGCAGGCGCTGGTGGCGATCCGGCAGTTGACGATCGATGCCGAGGGCTTCGTGCTCAGCTCCTCCACCTACGCCCAGGGGGAGGGGGGAAAGCGGCAGACGGCCACGCTGACCGTGCAGGTGCCGTCCGAGCGCTTCGACCAGTTCCTCAACCAGGTGCGCACGAGCCCGCTCGTGGTAGAGGTCGAGCGGGAGCGGCTCCAGAGCCAGGACGTGACCGAGGAGTACCTCGATCTCGATGCCCGGCTGCGCAACCTCCAGGCGACCGAGCAGCGCTACCTGGCCCTCCTCGACCGGGCCAGCACGATCGAGGAGATCTTGCGAGTCGAGCAGGAGCTGAGCCGGGTTCGCTACGAGATCGAGCAGGTGACCGGGCGCAAGCAGTACCTCGAGCGGCACATCGCGTACGCGCAGGCGACCATTACCCTGGCCACGGTACCGTCGGCCCAGAGCGCGACAGGCCCAGCGTTCGACCTCGCGCGCGCCGTCGAGCGCGCCTGGCAGGCGTCGCTGCGGTTCATCGGCGGTGTCGCTGAGATCGCGGTGATGCTCGTCGTCTTCTTCTGGTGGCTGTGGCCGGTGCTGGCGACCCTCGCCGTGCTCGCGCTGCGCTGGCGCAGCCGGCGACAGGCTCCTGGCACGACGAACCCGTGATACGATGCTCGGCAGTCTCATCGGGAGGTCGAGCTCTGGAGGGAGGATGGCGGTGTCGGAGACCCGGCAGGCGCAGCCCGTCGATCCGGAGGTGCTGGAACTGCTACGCGCGGTCAGCACAGCGACGCTGAGCACCCAGCTCTACCGCCGAGGCTTTCGCAACCTGTTCATGCATGATGTCCGGCCACTGCGTCCCGATCTGCGATTGGTCGGCCAGGCGTTCACGCTGCGCTACATCCCGGTGCGCGAAGACCTGGAGCGTACTGGCGAGTTCGACAACCTGACGAACGAGCAGCGGATCGCGGTCGAGTCAGTCGGCCCTGGCGACGTGCTGGTCATCGACGCTCGCGGAGACACACGGGCCGGCGTGCTCGGCAACATCCTGGCTGCCCGGATCAAGGCCCGCGGCGCGGCGGGCATCGTCACCGACGGCGCCTTCCGCGACACGCCGGAGATCCGTGAGCTGGGAATCCCAGCCTACGCCCGTAGCCAGAACGCGAACCTCTCGATCAGCATCCACCACCCGGCGGACATCAACGTCCCCATCGCCTGCGGCGGCGTGGCCGTCTTGCCGGGTGACGTGATCGTGGGGGATGCCGAAGGCGTGATCGTCATCCCGCGCTCGGTCGTCGAGGAGGTCGCGCGAGCCGCCTACGAGCAGGAGCGGCTCGAAGCGTTCATCTACCGGAAGGTGGTGGCGGGCAGCAGCATCATCGGTGTCTACCCGCCGAACGAGGCGACGCTCGCCGAGTACGAGGCGTCGCGGAGCGGAGGCGATCCGGGGGATCCTCCTCGCTAACCCTGGGCGCCGAGGAACGCCAGCCCGGCCAGCGCGTACGCCCTGGTGGCGGCCATCACCTCGTCGATGCCGACCCACTCGTCCGGCTTGTGCGCCAGCGAGGGGTCTCCCGGGCCGTAGATGATCGTCGGGTACCCCTTGGCGGCGAAGAACCGCCCATCGGTGCCCATGCTGAACCCGGTCAGGTCGGTGTCGAGCCCCAGGAAGCGGTTGACCGCGAGCATGCCCTGGACCACCGGGCTCTCTGGGGGGCTCATAACTGCCGGGCGACCACCCCACTCCCGCGCCGGGCCGACCTCGACTCGCAAGCCAGGCACGCCGGCCACTGCTCGCTCGGCCACCTCGCGCACCTCGGCGATCGCCTCCTCCGGCATCTCGCCCGGGATCAGCCGGCGATCGATAAAGATGGAGCAGCGGTCGGGAACCACGTTCGTCTTGACTCCACCCTCGATCAGGCTAATCGTGGCGGAGGCGTGGGCGAAATAGGGGTGGGTCTTCCGCTCGAGCCTCGGCCACAGCTCCTGTTGCAGCGCGGAGATGACCCTGGCCATCCCCTCGATCGCGTTGACTCCCTCCCACGGGAGCGCGCCATGCGCCGTGCGGCCGTAGACCACCACGCTGATGCCGACTCCGCCGCGCTCACCCACACAGATGCGATTCAGGGTGGGCTCGCCGACGATCACGTAGTCCGGCTGGATGTCGGGCCGCTCGGCGATCAGGTGCGCTCCGAGCCGCCCGCCCACCTCCTCGTCGGCCACCTCGTTGACGATCAATGTGCCGCGGATGGGAACGCCCGAGCGCTTCAACGCGATCGCGCCCATCACCTGGGCGGTGACGCTGGCCTTGTCGTCGTTGGCGCCCCGGCCGTAGACCCTGCCTTCGGAGATCTCGGCCGCGAACGGCGGGTGTGTCCAGGTCGCCTCCTCGCCGACCGGGACGACATCGAGGTGAGAGTTGAAGAGGAGCGCGGGGCCGTCCCCGGCGCGCAGCCACGCGATCAAGTTGGGCTTGCTCGGCTCGGCCGTCTCGAACTCGGTCTCGAAGCCTTCCCCTGCCAGCTTGTGACGGCAGTACTCAGCAGCTTCGCGAACGTCACCCGGCGGGTTGACGGTTGGGGTCCTGACCAGATCGCGCAGAAACGCGATCACCTCGTCCTCGTGGATCTCTGCCAGCACGCGCTCTGCAAGCGCCGCGTCGATCTGGAACGGTGTGCCCATCAATCGAGACCTCCTCGCCTGTCGGCGCGCCGCGTCCACCGCACAGCTCGTTCGGCCGGAGGGACCGGCCCGGGCTATGCTATGCTCGCCGATGGTGCGGAGAGCGTCAACAAATACGCGACGCTCGGCGTACTCGCCAGAGTTCGAGACGCGATCCAGCACTGTGAAGTCTGATGTCGACGGCGATGATTGAGAGAGCCGATCAGCAAGCAAGCCGACTTTTCGAAGAAGGAGGAGGTCAGGTGACGACCGTGCTGAGCGGGAAGGCGGAGATCGAGGTGATGCTGCGCGACGTCCGTGCGCTCGTTTTCGACATGGACGGGGTGCTGTATCGGGGCAACACCCGGCTGCCGCACGTGCGTGAGCTGCTTGCGGAGCTCGACCGTCGAGGACTCCCCTACGCGATGGTGACCAACAACTCGACCCGCACGCCCGCACAGTACGCCGAGAAGCTGGCCGGGATGGGGATCTCGACCCCGGCGGAGCGGATCCTGACTTCGAGCCTGGTAACCCGCGCCTGGCTGGAGCAGCGCTACCCACGCGGCACCCGCGTCTACATCGTCGGGATGGAATCACTGCAGGAGGCCATCCTGGGCGACGGCTACTTCACCCCGGCAGGGACTGATGCCGAGGTGGTGGTGAGCGGGGCAGACTTCAGTCTCACCTACGATAAGCTTCGAATCGCGACGCTGGCCATCCGCCGGGGAGCGCACTACGTGGCGACCAACCCGGACAAGACGTTTCCCTCGGAGGAAGGCCTGATCCCGGGGGCTGGGGCAATCATCGCGGCGCTGGTCGCGGCGACCGACGTCACGCCGGTCGTGATCGGCAAGCCGGAGCCGGCGATCATGCTCCAGGCCGCCGCGCTGCTCGGCGTCGAGCCAGCGCAGGTGCTTGCGATCGGCGACCGGCTCGATACGGATGTGCTCGCCGGGCAGCGCGCTGGCTTCCGGACCGCGCTGGTCCTGACGGGCGTCGCCACGCCAGCCGATCTCGACGGTGGCGAGGTGCAGCCCGACCTCGTGCTGCCGGATCTGGAACCGCTCGTCGACTACTACCGCGAGGAGAGGCGGTGAGGCAGGTCGGCCGCTACCACGTCGAAGATCCGGCCAAGATCCAGGGGCGGGATGACCTCCGGCCGTCGGACCGTAGCCCGGGCGGTTTGCGGTTGCGCTACGCCTTGCAGGCGCTGGCCGAGGCTCGAGGGCGCGTCCTAATACCCGGCTGCGGGGCAGGACGCTATGTGCGGGCAATCGCCCAGGCTCGGCCAGATCTGGAGCTCATCGGCGGCGACCTGAGCCTGACGGCCGTGAGGGAGGCGTGCCAGCGCCACGCGGGCGGCCGCTATCTGGCGCTCGACGCTGCCAGGTTGCCCTTCGGTGACCGCGCCTTCTCAGCAGTCGTCTTCTTCGATCTCCTAGAGCATGTGCCGGACTATCGGGGCATGCTGGCAGAGATTGCGCGCGTGCTCCGGTCCGGCGGCATCCTGCACGCCTATGTGCCGCTCGAGGCGCAGCCAGCGACGGTCTACCGGCTGCTGGAGCACAGCCAGCGCATCCCGATCCACCGTTGGAAGCGCGACCACGTCGGCCACATCAACCGGTTCGACGACGAGCAGGTATCGCGGCTCGTCTGGGAAGCGGGCCTGGAGATTCGCCATCTTGCGTACAGCTTCCACCCCGTCGGCCAATTTCACGACCTGGTGGACTACTGGCAGCGCGAGCGCCAGGCCGGCGGGCCTGGCTGGCTCCCGCTGCCAGCGGTGCGCTGGGTAACCCGAGCCATCTTCGCCGTGACCTGGCGCCTTGCCTACCTGGAAGACCGGGCCTATCGCGGTCGAGTGCTCGCCTCCGGGCTGCACCTCACGGCCATTAAACCGTAAGGCCGTGCCCTAATACCCTGCCCGGCCGCTCACCGGCGGTTGCGGTTGGAGTCTCCATCGAGCATCGCGTTCAACGCGCGTACCCAGCGGTTCGGTTTGCCGCCTTGCCGCGTGCTCGCCATCCGCACGGCCGTGCCGAGTGCACGGCCGATCGACTGCTCAGCCGCCGGTCGTGCCTGTGCAGCGGGCTGGGTGCGAGGTCGCGACGATGCGCGGGCAGCCGATGGGGAGGGCGAAGGCGGCGAATTGGCCGGACGAGCGGGGGTAGCGGGCTTGGTGCGCATGGCGCGAAGCGCCCGAGAAAGCCGGTCATCAGCCGGCTGGAGATGGCCCCCACGGCGCTTCCAGCGATACCGGCTGACGATCATCCCGGCGAAGCCGCCGGAGTAGGCGACGGCCGCTCCGGGGCCGACCGGGTTGGCCGAGATGATATCGACCCCGCCGACGTCCGTGACCCAGATCAACCCCGCAGTGAGCAAGTAGCCGATGATCCAGGCAGCGGTCTCGTTCACCGCCTGGCCGAAGCGGTGGCATGTCTTCCATGAAAGGAGAAAGACGAGCGGAACGATAAGCCACACAGTTGCACGCAGCCTCTGCTCAGAACCGACCTCCGGCTCAAGCGTACCGGAATCCGCACGGTCGCGCCAGCGTGTCCCGATCCCCTCACCAGGGCCAGCGATGCACTCGCCCGAACGCCCTTGGTGGGCCGATGATCTCGCGGAGGAGGAACGCCTCCCGCAGGCGCTGTGGCGATCGGAGGTGCGCATGCATGAGGGTGCTCAGTGATGTCCGGTCGGTCTGAACCGGCTGGCCTGCTAGGCTCGGAGCCGACCGCGACTTGTAGCGCTCCGACTCCTTACCGCGTAGCCCCTGCTCATCGGCCAGTTGCCGCCCTTCGACGACGCGGTCACGTCTTCGTGGCACGTTCATCACGGCTGCTCCTCACGGGCGAGCGACTCTCGCATCCGGGTATCGGCCTCCAGGTTGCGCAGTCGGTAGTAATCCATTGCTCCCAGGTTACCAGCCCGCAGCGCCTCAGCGATCGCCAGCGGAATCTGGGCCTCCGCCTCGACGAGACGAGCCCGCATCTCCTGCTCCGCCGCGACAGCCATGGCCCGCCGCTGCTCGGCTGCTGCCTGAGCGATCCGCTTGTCAGCTTCAGCCTGGTCGGTGCGTAGCTCGGCGCCGATGTTCCGCCCGATATCGACATCGGCGATATCGATCGAGAGGATCTCGTAGGCGGTGCCCGCGTCGAGTCCTCGCTCCAGTACTCGGCGGGAGATGATGTCGGGGTTCTCCAGGACGAACTTATGTGTGTCGGCCGACCCGATGGCCGACACTGTACCCTCGCCGACGCGCGCAATAATCGTCTCCTCGCCAGCGCCACCGACCAAGCGGTCGATGTTCGCGCGTACGGTCACGCGGGCCACGGCGATGAGCTGGATGCCGTCCTTTGCCACCGCCGAGATCCGTGGCGTCTGGATCACCTTGGGGTTCACACTCACTCGAACGGCTTCCAGCACGTCGCGACCAGCCAAGTCGATGGCAGTTGCACGTCTCCACGAGAGGTCGATATTCGCCCGGTCGGCAGAGATCAACGCCGTGACGACACGGCCGACATTGCCGCCGGCGAGGTAATGTGCCTCCATCTGACCGACGTCCAACTGGAGCCCGGCCTTGGTCGCGCTGATCAGTGGCCGGATGATCTCGTGGGGGTTCACCTTGCGTAGCCGCATCCCAACCAGTGTTCCCAACCCCACGCGGACACCGGAGAAGAGCGCGGTGATCCATAGCCCGACCGGCACGAAGTAGACGAACGCCACAACCAGAACGAGCGCGCCGAGCGCCAGCGCGATCACCGGAAGATTCAACCAGTCCATCGTACCTCCTTGTCCTCGACCTCATCCGGCGGCGCGTCGCTGCCACGAGAAACACGGCGGACTACACGGCGGTAACCCTCGTCGCGCACCACCTCGACCGGCTCACCGGCTCGCAGATATTCACCCTCGGTGACAACATCGACCCGTTCTCCCTCGATCGATGCGAAGCCCCCTGGCCGTAGGTCGGTCAGGGCGACCCCTCGGCGACCAACTAGCCCTGGCTGCTGCTCCCCACTGGTGCCCTCCTGCTGCGGGGCTGGAACCGACGGGGCGCTCGTCTCCCAGAATCGTCTCCTGGGGGACGTAGCCGCTTGGTCGACCCGCGCCTGCAAGACCAGCCTACGGGATGTCGCAATCCGGGGCAGCAGGAGCAGCCCCATCAGCACGCCGAACACGGCGGTCACCAGTGCGACCGCCACGGCTGTCACGCCCCGGGCAATCTCCTCGCTGGTAACGATTTCGCGCCCAGCCACCGTGAGAAAGAGGCCACCGAGCAGCGCGACGATGCCAGCAATGCCGGCGATGCCGAAGCCCGGCAGGATGAACGCCTCCAACGCGAGGAGCGCGAGCCCGAGCAGGATGAGTGCTGTTCCTTCCCAGCCGGTCAGCCCAGCCAGGTAGTGTCCCCAGAAGAACGCGGCTAGTGACGCCAGCCCGGAGAGCCCGAGCACACCGAATCCCTCAGTGAACAGCTCGCCCAGGAGCAACAGGAAGCCAATGGTGAAGAGCAGCGAGGCGATCACCGGCTCGGTCAAGAATCGGACGAGACGCTCCGCAGGGCTCGGCTGGAGCGACCTGAGCTCAGCGCCGGAAAGGTCAAGCTGGCGTAATAGGCCAGTGAGGTCACGAGCAGTACCCTCGGCGTAGCCCCACTTCAACGCTTCGTCCGCCGTCAGGGTAAGCAGCTCTCCCTCCGCCACCAACCCTTCGACTTCGACTGCCGGGTCGACCATCGCCTCGGCCACCGCCGGCTCGCGCCCTCGCACCTCAGCCGTGGACTTAAAGGTCTTGCGCACTGCTGAGATCACCTTCGGTTCAGCCGGCTCACCTGTAGCAGTGACGGGAGTCGCTGCCCCCATGACTCCACCGGGGGCGAAGTAGATCTGCTGAGACGCGATCGCGATGAGCGCACCGGCTGAAAACGCTTCGCGGTCGATGAAGGCGATGGTACGGATGGGTGAGCCCAGCAGCGCATCGCGCATCTGGAGCGCCGCATCGAGTCGCCCGCCAGGCGTGTTGATGACCAGGATGACGGCCGCTGCGTCCGACTCGTGAGCCTCTTCGAGCACCCGCCGCAGGTACGGTGCCAGCCCGAGGTCGATCGTACCTTCGACGCGCGCGACGTAGACAGGCGCCTCGACAGCCTGGGCAGCAAGAGGAGATGGCAGATAGACGCCGGAGGCGAGGAGGCCGAGGCTCAGCCCGAGCACGACGCGGGCGCAAGCAGCCCACCGCAGGCAGAGATTGCGAACTCGGCCCGATCGGGATCGCTGGGGGGAATGTGCTCCGCCAGGAACCGATTGCCGGAGCTGCTTCCGGCGGCAGGCTCTGCTCACCGGGCACTCCCTTCGCAAGCGCGAAATGCCGGCTGCGTCCCGCGCCGGTCAGAGCGAGGCGCCTCACCGTATCTCACGGTTGCACACGCGCAGGTTTTCTTGACATATCGTACCAAAGACCATCGGTGGCGATTACGAGCGTGCGCCAGACGACACCCGGGCGGCGGGCGAGCGTGCCCCGGCTTTGGTAGCCTTGGGGACCGTGGGCAGGCCGGGTCATCTGAGGTCCTGTAGTTCACAAGAATATAGGTAAATCAACGGGAAGTGGGAAGGGAAGGGAGCGATCGATGCTGGGTACCCCCTCTGCGCGGTCGATCGCCAGGGCCAGCGCCCGCCACCCTTGGCGAGTCCTGAGCCTATGGCTCCTCGCGCTGATCCTCGCTGCCGCTGCGATGACCAGCCTACGATTGGATTCGACCGCTAACTTCACCAATAAGCCTGAGTCCGTGCGTGGGCGCGAACGCCTGCTGCAAGGCTTCCACTCCGACAACCCCGCTGTCGAGACGCTCATCGTCCGCTCGGAGACGGCGACCGTCGATGACCCGGCGTTCCAGGCTGCAGTCCAGGAGATCGTCCGCCGGCTGACCGAGCGGCCCTACCTCGTTGACACCGTCATTACCTACTATCATCTCAAGGCGCTCGGGCACCCCACGGCCGAGTCGATGGTCTCCCCCGATCGCCATGCCATGCTGGTGAGAGTTCAGATGGCCGGAACGGTTGAACAGCTCTCCGGCCACGCTGAGGAGTATGAGGTGCTGGTTCGCGAGCTCGCCCGGCCCGGCTTCGAGGTGCTCTCGCTGGGCTCGATCACCGTCCATCACGAGTTCAACCAGGTCGCCGAGTCGGATCTCCGGCGCGGCGAGGCGATCGGGCTGCCGATCGCGTTGCTGGTTCTCATCGCCGTCTTCGGCGCGCTGGTCGCGGCAGGCGTCCCGGTGATTCTGTCGATCGTCTCGATCATCATCGCACTGGGGCTGACCACCTTCATCGGCCGCTTCGTCGATCTTTCCCTCTACGTCGTCAACATGATCACGATGATCGGGCTGGCGATCGGGATCGACTACGCGCTGTTCATCATCTCGCGCTACCGCGAGGAGCGCAGCAAGGGCCTCGCGGTCGCGGACGCGGTGGGGAATGCCGGCGCCACGGCCGGCAAAGCGGTGCTCTTCTCCAGGATGACCGTCGTGCTGACGCTCGCCGGTCTTGTGTTCCTCCCAACGAACATCTTCCGCAGCCTGGGGGCAGGGGCCGTGGTCGTCGTGCTGGTGGCCATGGCCGCGATGCTCACATTGGTGCCGGCGTTGCTAGGCCTGCTGGGTGATCGGATCGACTGGCCACGACTGCGTGGCGCCCGGGCTCTGAGGCGAGCGGCGCAGCCGAAGCAGGGAGTTGCCCCCGCGGGTATCGGCATCTGGTGGCGCATCACGCGCCTGATCATGGCCCGGCCGCTCCTCAGCGCGGCCGCCGCCGGACTGGTGCTGGTCGGGTTGGCACTCCCTTCGCTCGATCTCCGGCGAGGGAGCGCCCTCTCTACCTTGCCCGACGGCGAGGTCAAGCGCGCCTACCAGGCACTGGCGAGAGACTTCCCCACCGGATTGCTGGACCCCCTCGAGATCGCGCTCGACGGGCAGCGCACGCCTGAGTCCGAGGCCGCCATCGCCAGGCTCGTCGAGCGCATGCGTCAAACCCCGCCGTTTACCCCGGCAGTTGAGGTCCAGTGGACCACCGCTGGCGACCTGGCCGTGATCCGGGTGCCGCTCGCGGTGGATCCCGCGAGCCCGGAGGCGATCCAGGCGGTCAGAACCCTGCGCGGTGAGCTGATCCCTGCCGCGTTCAACGGGGTGCCGGCGCAGGTCTACGTCACCGGCAGCTCAGCCTTCAACACCGACTTCCTGGATCTGGTGGACCGCTTCACCCCCTGGATCTTTGCCTTCGTGCTGAGCCTGAGCTTCATCCTGTTGCTGATCGCTTTCCGCTCGATCGTGATCCCGGCGAAGGCCATCTTGCTCAACCTGCTCTCGGTCGGCGCAGCGTACGGCACATTGACCATCGTCTTTCAGAAGGGCATCGGGAACGAGCTCCTCGGATTCACGCACACGCCGGTGATCGAAGCTTGGGTGCCGATCTTTCTCTTCTGCGTGCTCTTCGGACTCAGCATGGACTACCATGTCTTCCTGCTCAGCCGCATCCAGGAGCACTACCTGTTGACCGGCTCGAACCGCGAGGCGGTCGCCGCTGGGCTCACCGCAACCGGGCGACTGATCTCCGGAGCGGCGCTCATCATGATTGTCGTCTTCGCGGGCTTCGCCTCCGGCCGGCTCATCGTGTTCCAGCAGCTCGGCTTCGGGCTCGCGGTCGCCGTCCTGCTCGATGCCACCGTCATCCGCACCGTGCTGGTGCCGGCGACGATGGCGGTTCTCGGCCGGTTCAACTGGTACCTGCCCGCCTGGCTGAGCTGGCTCCTGGATCTGCGCATCGAGGGCCCCCGGCGACTCCCGGCACACGAGCCGGCGCTCGCAACCGGGCCATCCGGCGAGTAGAGGTCACCTTCACACGCGCTCGGGATGCAGCGATACTCGGTGCCGGAGCACGCTCGCTCGGCCACGAGCATCGATGCTGCTCACCATCACCGGTGCCACCGGGTATGGATCGAGAAGGAGGCATGTCTTGCGCTGGCGACGACTGTCTCTCGCAGCCCTGGGACTGCTGGGGGGCGTTGCCCTCTGGAAGGTAGCTCGCCAGCAGGCATCCGTCACGCCGGCTGAGGAAACCGAGCGGGTGCGACGATTCTACGACCAGTTGGCGTCCCGCTACGACCGGTGGGTTCGGCTTGCTGAGTGGGCGCTCCTCGAGGACGGGCGCCGCTGGGCCGCCGCGCAAGCCCGCGGCGAGACGCTGGAGATCGGCATCGGTACGGGGCGCAACCTGCCGTACTACCCAGCCGAAGTCCGCCTGACCGGTATCGATGTCAGCCCGGCCATGCTCGAACTGGCTCGCGAGCGGGCGCGGCAACTGAACCGCCCGGTCGAGCTGCGCGCCGGCGACGCCCAGGCACTCGACTTCCCCGCTGCCTCATTCGATACAGTAGTCTCGACGCTCTCGCTCTGCACCATTCCTGACCCAGCACAGGCCGTCCGGGAAGCCGCGCGCGTGCTCAGGCCCGGCGGGCGGCTCATCCTACTGGAGCACGTGCGGAGCCCGCTGTTGCCGGTCCGGGTGATCCAGCGGCTGCTGGAACCGATCACCGTGCGGCTGGAGCATGACCACCTGCTGCGGGAGCCGCTCGAGTATGTCGAGGCGGCCGGGCTCGTGGTGGAGCAGCTCGAGCGCTCCCGGCTCGGACTGGTCGAGCGGCTGGTGGCGCGCAAGCCGGAATAACCGGGCTTCAGGTGCGGTCAGGGGGACCGGTCTCGACCGGCACGTCGTCGCGGTTGCCCCACTCCGCCCAGCTCCCCTCGTAGACCCGCACATTCCGGTAGCCGGCCAGCAGCAACGCCAGCGCCGCGTGGGCAGCGCGCACGCCACCCTGGCAGTAGGTGATCACCCGCGTGTCGGGCGTGACGCCGACCGCCTCGTGCCGGGCCCGGATCTCCTCGGGAGACTTGAAGGTACGGTCCCCATCCCAGTCGAGATTCTCCTGCCAGAAGCGATGGATGGCGCCGGGCACATGCCCGCCGCGCCGCGACCGCACCTCTTCGCCGGTGTACTCGCTCAACCGGCGCACATCGAGGACCGCAGCCTCGCCGGTCTCTATCGCCCGGCGCACGTCGTCGAGCGTCGCGATCAGCTCGGGATGCACGTCACCCTGGAGCGTGAAGCGCGCCGGCGTGACTGGGACCTCCTCGGTGCTCACCGGCCGCCCTTCGGCCAGCCATTTGGTCCAGCCGCCCTCGAGGATACGTACCTGGTGCCCACGGCCATAGCGGGCGAGCACGAGCCAGACCCGGGCGCCGAAATGCCCGCCCTCGTCATCGTAGGTGACGATCAAGTGTTCGTCGCCCACGCCGTGTCGCCCGAGCTCGGCGGCGACGCGCTCCGGAGGGGCCATCATGTACTCGACCGGGTGGTCGGGGTCGCTGAGCGCGGCGTTCCAGTCGAAGTAGATCGCTCTTGGGATGTGCCCGCGGCGGTACTCCTGGTAGGGATCCCGGCCGTCGAAGTAGTAGCGGCAATCGAGGATACGCAGGCCCGGGTCGCCCAGGCGCCCGGCCAGCCACTCAGTGCTGACCAGGACCTCTTCTCGGCGGAGCTCCAAGGGCATACGCGACCTCCCATCACGAGCCCGAATCGCGCAATGAGTATACGAGCCCGCCGGACGAATCACGCCGTGGAGCGTGGGTTCCCTGGCTCGGAGCGGTATCGCTCCCGCCGCCAGCGGAGATAGGCCGCATAGCGCAACAACTCGGCCAGATCTTCCTGGGTCAGGCCGGTGAGGACATCTGGGCGAGCAGCCGCGGGAACCTCCTCGGCTGGAGCCGGCTCGAGCTGGTCAGCGATGGCCCCGAGCAGGCCGGCCAGCGAGAGACCATACGCACCAGCCAGGCTCTCCAGCGCTTCCGCTGAGGGGGCCTTCAACCCGCGCTCCAGCTCGCTCAGGTAGGGGACCGAGAGGCCGGAGCGCTCGCTGAGCTCGCGCAGTGACCACCCGCGACCGTGTCGCAACCCCGAGAGCGCTCGCGACAGCGCTGCCCGATACTCCGCTCCCGCAGCCGGATCACCGGTCGAATCCCCTCGCACGCTCACTGGCCCAGCACCTGGATAACGACGTTGCGGGTTCGGGGATGAGTATCGAAGTCGATCAAGACCACCCGCTGCCAGGTCCCGAGCAACATCTCGCCGTTCTCGAACGGAACCGTGACCGAGGGCCCGAGGACCAGGGCTCGCAGGTGGCTGTGGGCGTTGTCGTCGTAGTTGAGCCGGTCGTGGAGATAGTCGCAACCGGCTGGGGCGATTCGCTCTCCTACCTGCTTCACGTCCTCGATCAGTCCAGGCTCGTACTCACTGATCGTGACACCGGCGGTCGCGTGAGCAACGAAGACGGTTACGATGCCGAGCTGGAGCCCGCTCTCGACGATCGCCTTGCGAGCGATCGGTGTCAGGTCGATCATCTGATCGTTCCCCTGCGTCGGCACCTGAGCGCGCGCCGAGTAGACCCTGCACATACCCGACATCCATTCCACTTCTCCACGGACTGCTCGCGGGCGAAACCTGCAGCAGGTCATCGACTGCGCCGCAGCCCTGGCTGCACGCTGCGCTCTGGTTGACTAGACGATCGGGAACCGCCGCGCCCTCCTCCGAACCTCCCGCGCTCGCGCCCTCTCCTCCCCTGTCGTCCTCTAGCTCGCGTTTCCCCCCTCGCAGCGCCTACCGCGTCGACTGGCTACCGACCGAGCAGGCGACTGGAGCGGGACGCATCGAGCGACGGCCCGCTACTCGCTAGGAGCGGGCAGCGTACTCTTCGAGGAAGTAGAGCAGTGTCCGCACGCCGTGCCCAGTCCCGCCAGCAGGCCCGAGCGGGCCTCCCCGTTCGGCCCAAGCCGGCCCGGCGATATCCAGATGCGCCCAGCTCACCCCTTCGGTGAACTCGCGGAGGAAGAGCGCGGCGTTGATCGCCCCTCCCCAGCGCCCGCCGGTATTCTTGATATCCGCGTGCTCGCTCTTGAGCAGCTCTCGGTATTCGTCCCACAAGGGCATCGGCCAGAGCTTCTCGCCGGCACGCTGACCAGCGCGTACCAGCGCATCGACCAGGTCCTGGTCGGTCCCGAAGAGTCCAGTGCCCTGCTTGCCCAGCGCCACGACGCAGGCTCCGGTCAGCGTCGCCAGGTCGATCATCACGTCCACGCCCTGCTGGGCGGTGTAAGCTAGGGCATCAGCCAGCAGCAGGCGGCCCTCGGCATCAGTGCTGATCACCTCGATGGTCTTGCCGTTGAGCGCCCGGAGGATGTCGCCGGGGCGGAACGCCGCTCCATCAGGCATGTTCTCGGCTGCGGCGACGACGCCGTGCACGGCAATCGGCAGTCCCAGCGTCGCCACAGCCTGCATCACGCCGATCACCGCCGCCGCTCCGGCCATGTCGCCCTTCATCCGCTCCATGCCCTCAGCCGGCTTGATGCTGATGCCGCCGGTGTCGAAGGTTACCCCCTTGCCCACCAGCCCTACGCTCGCAAGCGGCTGCCCGGCGGGACGGTAGACGAGGTGGATCAGGTGTGGCTCGTGCCGGCTCCCCTGGCCCACAGCCAGGATGGCGCCGGCACCGAGCTCCTCGAGCGCGCCGCGATCGTAGACCCTGCACTCCAACCCGGCCCGCTCGGCGATCTCCCAGGCTATCCCGGCCAGTCGCTCAGGCGGCAGCTCGTTGCCCGGCCGGTTCACCAGATCGCGAGCGAGGCACACCGCCTCTACCGCCGTCCGCCCGCGCTCGATGCCCCGCTCCACTTGCCCGGCGGTGGCCAGGAAGCTGACCTGTTCGAGCGATAGGGTCGTCTCCACTCTGGTGCGGTATTCCAGAAACCGGTACGTCCCCAGGCCAGCGCCTTCCACTGCCGCCTGGCAGACCCTCTCCGGATCGAGCCCAGGCACCGCTGGCAGCGGCGAGTAGAGCGTGCGTGCCCCTGCCTCGGCCGCCGCCTGCGCGGCCGCGCCCCAAGCCCGTCGAATATCGTCGGCCGTACGCGCTTCGGGCGACCCGATGCCAGCGATCACCAGCCGTTGGGCCGGGAGCTGTCCCCAGGTCGGCAACACGGTCACCTGGCCTACCCGCCCGGTGAGCCCAAGATCCCCTACGCTCTGGCAGAGCTTTCCGTCAAGTATCCGATCCAATTCCTGGATCGAGGCATCGATGGAACCGCCGGTCTCGAGAGGAACCAGCAGGGTATCGGTGACCTCGACCGGGGAACGCCGCTCGGCGGCGAAGCGGACGGTCATGGAGCCTGCTCCTCTGAGCCCTCGATCGTGAAGCTGAACGAATGAACGGACACGTAGTCCGGATAGCTCTTCTCGCCGGCCCGGATCGGCACGTCGACCACGTTTTCGGCTGGCGGAATCGGGCAGGTCCAGCGATCGTTATAGGCGCAGTACGGGTTGTAGGCGTAGTTGAAGTCGATGACCAGCTTACCGTCGGGCGTCTCCTGTGGATCGAGGTAGCGACCGACCGGGTAGGTCTCCTTCCCGGCGGTGGCGTCGCGGAAGGGCAGGAAGTAGCGCCCTCGCCCCACCTCCCGATAGACGACGAAGCTGACTGGCTTGTCCTCGATCGTCACGGTGACCTTACCAGCCGGGATGAATTCCTTCGGCTCGCCCGTCGTCGTCGCCAGCAAGACCGGATCGTGAGATACGGCGTCCCGATCGAGTTCCACCACGAAGCGAAGCTCCGGATTCTCTGGGTAGTAGCTCAATCCCTCGAAGCGCTCCTTCTGCTCCGGCAGGAGCGGCGAGTTGGGGTGATTTCGGAAGAACTCGTCACGGCGCCGGCGGTACTCCTCTAAGCGGCTCATTCGGCTACTCCATTTCCCTTCGGCTCGGCGGGCCGGTATCACTAGACTCGAAGGCTAGGATACCGCAGGCGACAAGAGGACGAGACAAACGGAAAGCCGGCCAATCGAAACGGCCGGCTTCCGGTTCTCTTGGGCGTGCACCGGGACGCGTCAGGAGCCGCTCACCGCGCCTAGCGTCGGGCGACCTAGCTGACGACCTCCACGGTGACGCCCGGCACTGTGCTACTACTCATATCCGGGCATCACCTCCTTCCACCCTGCACGGTCTTGCAGGTCCCAGGTCAACGCCTTGAGCCTATCACGGCCCCCCGGGGGTGTCAACCTGATCGATCTCATCTACCGGTGTATCTGGTGCATGGCTTGTTCGTGCGGTGTTTGACAGGGCACGGATATCCCCATATACTGTGGTATCGCGCACGTCCGAGCGCGTGGCTCGGTGAAGTGTGGAGCTGGATCAGGGAGGGCATACGACCGGCATGACCCAGCGACCGCCGCTCGACCGCTACTGCATCTACCGCTGGCCGGTGCCACCGTGCCCACCGATGATCGGCGTCTTCTCCTTCTGGCCCCGAATCTGCTGCTGTACCTGCTGCTGATCGGCCGCTCCATCGTATGAGCGATCTGGTCAGCTCCTCGGTTCTGCTCTACTAACCCGGTTGCCTGAATCTGCGCAGGGTTCGCTGCGTCGCGTGAGTTGGACCGAACGGTCGGAGCCTCTGCTTCGTCCGGCTGGCGCAGCGCCTCGCCTGCTCGCGACGCATTGGATACCCAGCCGGGTTGCGCAACCGGCGAACAGGTAGCTGGCTCTACTTCCAGGACAGAGAGACGCGACGAAGAGGGAGGCCATGAGCAGAAACGGTCGTGTCATCGAGGCGATCAGCACGCTGAGCTCGGCGATCCAGGCTAACCCGGCCATGGCGGAGGGCACCGTCCAGGTGCGGGCACGCTGGGTCGATGGGACCAGGGTTATCGGCAAGGTTCGGGAGTTCGACCCGATCACGATCGACGAGCCGCCGGCGCTCGGTGGCGAGGATCAGGGACCGACGCCGGTCGAGCTGCTACTGCTCGCGCTCGGCTCCTGCCAGGAGATCGTCTACGCCGCCTATGCTGAGCAGCTCGGTATCCAGCTCGACGCGATCGAGATCGAGCTGACCGGAACGCTCGACCTGCGCGGCTTCCTCGGCATCGACCCTTCGGTGCGCCCCGGCTTCCGCCGGATCGAGGCCCGGGTCCGGCTGGTCAGCCCGGAACCGGAGTCCAGGCTGCGCGAGCTGGCCGATCTGGTCGAACGGTTCTGCCCGGTTCAGGACATGCTGACGAATCCGGTCCCGATCAGAATCTCGCTGGCGATCGAGCGGCCGACACAGACCTCAGCAGCCTAGGATGCGCGTAGCGCTCGAGGCGGTATCGGAACCCAGGTAGGGAGAGGAAAGGAGGAACGGTCATGGCAGAGCGCGCAACGTTGGAAGTCGACCCGCGGGTGCTCGACCGCGGCTACGCTCACCCCGAGGTCCTGGTGACGACCGAGTGGGTGGCCGAGCACCTCGACGACCCAAACATCCGCATCGTGGAGTCGGACGAGGATGTGCTGCTGTACGAGCTCGGGCACATCCCCGGCGCGGTCAAGATCGACTGGCACACCGATCTCCAGGACCCGCTGGTGCGAGACTTCATCGGCCCGGAGCAGTTCGCCCAGCTCTGCTCCCGGCTGGGGATCAGCCCGCAGACCCGGGTGATCTTCTACGGTGACAAGAACAACTGGTGGGCCGCCTATGCCTACTGGTTCTTCCGCTACATGGGCCACGGGCCGCTCTCGATCATGGACGGCGGCCGCAAAAAGTGGGAGGCAGAAGGCCGGCCGATGACCCGGGAGGTGCCGCAGTATCCACCCGCCGAGTATCCAGTGCCGACGCCCAACCCGGAGCTGCGTGCCTTCCGCGACCAGGTGCTGGCGCACATCGGCTACCGCGATCGGCAGAAGATTGCCGAGGGCAAGCCGCTCGTCGACGTGCGCAGCCCGGGCGAGTACACCGGTGAGCTGCTGCACATGCCCGAGTATCCTCAGGAGGGCGCGCTGCGGGGTGGCCACATCCCCGGTGCGGTGAACATCCCGTGGGGCCAGGCCGTTACCGAGGAGGGCACCTTCAAGAACGCCGAGGAGCTCAAGCAGCTCTACGGCAGCAAGGGCATCCTCCCGGACAAGGACATCGTGGTCTACTGCCGCATCGGTGAGCGCTCGTCGCACACCTGGTTCGTGCTGCACGAGCTGCTCGGCTACCCGCAGGTCCGCAACTACGACGGATCCTGGACCGAGTGGGGCAACGCGGTCGGGCTCCCCATCGAGCGCTAGCCTGCCGCAGACAGCCGGGGGCGCCTGGTCCGTCCCAGACGCCCCCGTTCCCGGATCCGGGAGAGAGGAAGGGATGTCGATCGTACCTCGATTCCTCGAGGCGAACGAGCGCTACGCCGCCACCTTCACCGAGGGTGATCTCGGCCAGAGCGTGCGCGACGACATCGCGGCGATCCACCGCTCGCCCTTCATCCTGCCCGAGACCACCGTCACCGGCTTCATCTACGACGTGCGCACCGGGCGGCTCTCGCAGGTGGAGTGAGGCGAAGGACGTGAGACGCTTGACGACCGTTTCTCAGAGTTCTAAGCTGACTGAAGCCAGCAACCCAATAGTACCTACCCGCGCGCTCTGCGCGGCGATCCACGGAGGGAGGCACCATGGCGACCTGGCGCCCTGATCCAACGTTCTACCCGTCTCCCCGCTCGGCGATGAAGGCCCCGCCCGAGGAGCTGGCGTTCGTCGTGCGCATCAACCCCAACGGCGACGGCCGGCCCGACGCTATCTGCGTCGTCGACGTCAACCCCCAGTCGAGCACCTACGGCACGGTCGTCGGCGAGGTCGAGATGACCCACGCTGGGGACGAGCTGCACCACTTCGGCTGGAACGCCTGCAGCTCGATGCTCTGCCCCAATGCGCCGCACCCGCACGTCGAGCGGCGCTACCTCGTCGTGCCCGCGATCCGTTCCTCGCGCATCTACATCATCGACACCAAGCCCGACCCGACTCAACCGAAGATCGTCAAAGTTATCGAGCCGGAGGAGGTTGCCGATCGGACGGGCTACAGCAGAGGCCACACCGTCCACTGCGGTCCGGACGGCATCTACATCAGTGCTCTCGGCGCGCCCGACGGCGACGGCCCGGGCGGCATCTTCATCCTGGACCACGACAGCTTCGAGGTGCTCGGCCGCTGGGAGATCGACCGCGGTGACCAGTACCTGCACTACGACTTCTGGTGGCATCTCGGCTACGACACCATGGTCACCAGCGAGTGGGGCACGCCGAAGATGATCGAGCACGGCGTCCAGGGCGACCTCTTGCTCGAGGGACAGTACGGCCACCGGCTGCACCTTTGGGACCTGCGCCGGCGGCGGCACGTGCAGACCATCGACCTGGGCAAGGAGCACCAGATGGCGCTCGAGCTGCGCCCGGCCCACGACCCGACCAAGGCCTACGGCTTCGTCAACAGCGTTGTCAGCTTGAACGACCTCTCATCCTCGATCTGGGTCTGGTATCGCAAGAACGGCTCCTGGGACGTCCGCAAGGTCATCGAGATCCCAGCCGAGCCGGCTGAGGAGGACCAGCTCCCGGACATCCTCAAGCCGTTCAAGGCGGTCCCGCCGCTGGTCACCGACATCGACCTGAGCGTGGACGACCGGTTCCTCTACGTCTCGTGCTGGGGTACTGGCGAGCTGCGACAGTACGACGTCTCCGACCCGTTCAACCCGAAGCTCACCGGCTCGGTGCACATCGGTGGCATCGTCCGGCGGGCCGGCCACCCCGCCGCCCCCGGGCCGCTCAACGGTGGCCCGCAGATGGTCGAGGTCAGCCGCGACGGGCGGCGGGTCTACTTCACCAACTCGCTCTACCTGCCCTGGGACGTCCAGTTCTACCCGGACGGCATCCGGGGCTGGATGGTCAAGCTCGACGTCGACCCGCAGGGTGGGATCAGCTTCGACCCGAACTTCTTCCTCGACTTCGGCGACCAGCGGGCCCACCAGATCCGGCTCCAAGGCGGCGATGCCTCCACCGACTCGTACTGCTTCCCGTAGTGCAGGTCGTCGTCGATTCTCGACCCACCCCTCCCGGCGACCGGGAGGGGTGGGTACCCGCGCTGGTGCTCGCTGATGGCTGATCTGGGCACTGCTTGGCCCTGGCTCTCACTGATCCTGCTCGGGGCGTTTCACGGGCTGAACCCGGCGATGGGCTGGCTCTTCGCGGTCGCGCTGGGCCTGCAGGAAGGGCGCCTGCGCGCGGTCGTCGAGGCGCTTCTGCCGATCGCGATCGGCCACGCCGCCTCGACCGGCTTGGTGGCAATCGCCATCGGCCTCTTGCAGCTCGCGGTCTCCCGCGAGCTCCTGCTGCTCCTCGGTGGGGCACTGCTGCTGGCGTTCGCGGCCTACAAGGTCGCGACTCGCTTCCGTCACCCGCGCTGGGTCGGCATGCGCGTCAAGCCGTACGAGCTGGCGCTCTGGTCCTTCCTGATGGCGACCGCGCACGGCGCCGGGCTGATGCTGGTGCCGGTGCTGGCCCACCTGCGGGCGGACAGCGCCTCGCTGGCGCTGACAGTGGGCGGGCACACGAGCCACGCAGCGGCGGTCGGAGGCTCGCTCGGGTCGGGGCTGGCGGCCGTGGCGCTGCACACGCTGGCCATGTTCCTGGTGATGGGCCTTATCGCCGTGGTGGTCTACCAGGAGGTGGGCGTGGAGGTGCTGCGCCGAGCCTGGATCAACCTGGACCTGATCTGGGTCGGCGCGCTGGCGCTCGCCGGGCTCATCACGCTCGTCCTCGGCCTCTGGGCACTGTAAGGACAACCCGCGAAGACCAACACAATAGACTGTCGGGGCGAATGGTCATTCGCCCCGACAATGTTCCCCCTACGATGCCACCACCAGCACGGCGGCACCGTGGACGCGGCCGGCGCGCAGGTCTTCCAGCGCCCGGTTCGCCTCCTCCAGTGCGTAGGGTTGGATCGTGGTCCGGACCGGCACTCGCGGCGCCAGCGCTAGAAACTCCTCGCCGTCCTGCCGGGTCAGGTTGGCCACCGAGCGCAGCACCCGCTCGCCCCAGAGGATCTCGTAGGGGAATGAGGGGATATCGCTCATGTGGATCCCAGCGCAGACGACGACGCCACCCTTGGCCACCGCGCGCAGCGCCTGGGGCACCAGCCCACCGGCTGGAGCGAAGATGACCGCGGCGTCGAGCGGCTCGGGCGGGAGCTGGTCGGAGCCGCCGGCCCAGACGGCGCCCAGCTCGCGGGCGAAGCGCTGCCCCTCGAGGTCGCCCGGCCGGGTGAAGGCATACACCCGCTGGCCGCGGTAGCGCGCGACCTGCGCCACGATGTGCGCTGACGCGCCGAAACCGTAGAGGCCGAGCCGCTCGGCCTCACCAGCCAATCGTAGGGCCCGATAGCCGATCAGGCCAGCGCAGAGCAGCGGGGCAGCCTGCAAGTCCGGATAGCCCCTGGGGATCGGGAAGCAGTAGCGAGCGTCGGCTACCGCGTACTCGGCGTAGCCGCCGTCGAGCTGGTAGCCGGTAAAGCGCGCTTGGTCGCAGATGTTCTCCCGGCCACCCAAGCAATACCGGCAGCGCCCGCAAGTCCATCCTAGCCAGGGCACGCCTACCCGATCGCCGACGTCGAACCGCTCGACGCCCTCGCCCACCCTCGTGACCACGCCGACGATCTGGTGGCCGAGCACCAGCGGCAGCTTCGGCTCCGGCAGCTCGCCATCGAAGACGTGTAGATCGGTCCGGCAGACGCCGCAGGCCCGCACGCGGAGCTGTACCTGCCCCGGCCCAGGCTCGGGGGTGGGCACCTCCCGGAGCTCGAGCGGTCGGCCAGGCTCGGTCAACACCATCGCCCGCATCGTGACAGCCCCAACCCGCAGCCGCCCGGCCCGAACGCTCGTCCGGACCGCCTACTCCTCCGGCACGAAGGCCACGAACCGGCAGAAGGCCGCCTCGCCGCCCTTGAAGCGCCAGGGGAAGCAGCCGACCATCACCCGCCGATCGAGCACCTGATCGATCTCCCCACCGGCATTCTCGATGTGGATGACCCCGCGCGGGAAGAGCAGGATGTGCATGATCTGGTAGTCCTCGTCGGGGAAGATCTCGCTCAGCGGTCGCCCGAGCTTGCGCTCGGCCTCGGCGGCCAGATCCGGCCGCACGCGGCGGATGACGGTGTTCATCGGGTGGTCGGCCGAGCCAGCGTCGACAGCCAGCCAGGAGATGCCCCGTTCGAGCACCCACTCGGCGAAGGCGCGCGTCGGGCCGGGATGCTTGATGAAGTAGCGGGTATCGTCGGGGTCCGACTCGGCGCATGCCGCGGCCCAGTCGCTCGGATAGTGGCGATGGTAACCCGTGTGGATCACCAGAATGTCGCCGGGCTGGATCCGGATCCCGGTGTCCCGCTCCCACTGCTCGAAGTGCTCCGGGCCGTAGATGTCGTAGTCGCCGATCCCGTAGCGGGTCAGGTCGACGACGCAGGCCCAGCCCACCAACTTCGACAGCGGGATCGAGGCGATATCCAGACCATTGGTCTGGAAGTGGAGCGGCGCGTCGAGGTGCGTCCCGACGTGGAGCGTGGAGGTGATCCGCTGCCCACCCGCCTTGTCGAAGGCCAGTCGCTTGACCCAGGTCACCGTCGGCCCCTCGTACAGGGCGAAGCCGGGCGTGTGGATGTCCCAGTCCTGCGAGAGATCGAGAACCCGCATCCTGTCCAGCGGTACGCTCACCTGCCTGCCCCTCCTCTGCTTCATTCCGTCGACCGCGCGATCAGCTCGAGCAACTCGCAGGGGCCGAGCGGCATCCGCGTCACCCGCACCCCCAGCGGGCGCAGCGCGTCGTCGAGCGCCGAGGCCACCAGCGCCGGCACCGGGATAGCACCCGCCTCCCCCACTCCCTTGACGCCCAGGGGGTTCAGCGGCGAGGGCGTCTCCAGGTGGGCGATCTCGATATGCGGGATCTCCACCGCAGTCGGAATCAGGAAGTCCATGAAGCTGGCGTTGACGGGCTGGCCATTCTCGTCGTAGACGATCCGCTCGTAGAAGGCCCCGCCGATCCCCTGGGCGATGCCGCCGTGGATCTGTCCTTCGACCACCATCGGGTTGATCACTCGGCCGCAGTCGTGGACGACGCAGAGCCGGTGGAACCGGATCATACCGGTACCAAGATCGACCTCCAGGATGCAGGCGAGGGCGCCGCTGGCCCAGGTCGCGTGCGGCGGGCTGTAGTACTCGGTCGCCTCCAGCGCCGGCTGCCGGCCTGGCGGCAGCGCCGGGCCGTTCCACGGCCGCGGCTTGCTCAGCAACTCGCTCGCCTCCGTGCCGTAGGCATAGCGCAGCGGGTTGGCGAGCTGGGCCGCCTCCCAGTAGCTGAGCCCGCGCTCGGGCGCGCCTCGCACGAAGATACGCCCGTCCTCCACGACCAGGTCCGCCGGGTCGACCTCCAGCTCGCGCGCGGCCAGCTCTAGCACCTGCTCGCGTACCCGCCGCGCGGCCAGCGCCACCGCGCTGCCGGCCACCACCGCGCTGCGGCTGGCGTAGGTGCCCGAGCCGAAGCCGAAGTGCGCGGTATCCCCCTCGATCACCATGATCCGCTCGATCGGCACCTGAAGCTCTTCGGCCGCTACCTGGGCCAGGATCGTCTTGTGCGCCTGGCCCTGCTGCGGCATCCCGGTAGCGACGTAGACCTGCCCGGTCGGCTCGATCCGGACGTGCGCGCCCTCGTAGGGTCCGATCCCAGTCCCCTCGACGTAGCAGGCCAGTCCCAGGCCGACGTAGCGCCCCTCGGCGCGCAGGCGCGGCTGCTCCTCGCGCACGAAGCGCTCGTAGTCGATCATCTTCAGCACCCTGGCCAGCATGGCCGGGTAGTCGCCGCTGTCGTAGCGGGTAGGGGCACCGTCCTGGAAGATCAGCCCGACGTCGTAGGGGAATTCGTCGGGTTGGATGAAGTTCCGGCGGCGCACCTCGGCCCGGTCCAGCCCCAGCTCGTCGGCCACCCGGTCCATCAGCCGCTCCATCACGAAGCAGGCGTGCGGCCGCCCGGCGCCGCGGTAAGGGCTCACCGGCACCGTATTCGAGTAGACGGCGCGGAACTCGACGTGGTAGTTGGGCACCTTGTAGGGTCCTGGGAGCTGGCAGGCCGTGATCTGGGGCACGATGATGCCGTAGGGCGTGTAGGCTCCGGCATCGTGCAAGAAAATGTCCCTCACACCGAGGATGCGGCCCTCGGTGTCGACCGCGATCTCGGCGTCGTGGATCTGCAGGCGCTCATGGTTCGTACCGATGAAGTGCTCGATCCGATCCTCTGTCCATTTCACCGGCCGGCCCAGCACCAGCGCGGCGTAGGGGATCAAGACCTCCTCCGGGTAGAACATGATCTTGCAGCCGAAGCCGCCGCCGACGTCCGGCGCGATCACTTCCACCTGGTGCGGGGCCAAACCGAAGAGAGCGGCGAGCGCGTTGCGGATCACGATCGGCCCCTGAGTCGAATCCCAGACCCGGAGCACCTCCCGGTACGGATCCCAGGCCGCCACGATCCCCCGCGTCTCGATCGGCATGGCGGCGCTGCGCTCGATCACCAGCCGCTCCCGGAACACGTGCGCTGCCTGGGCGAAGGCGCGCTCGGGGTCGCCGACCACCCCGACGTAGTGCGCAGCCACGTTCGTCCCGAGCTCCTCGTGCACCAGCGACGCTCCAGGCTCGACTGCCCGCTCGATGTCGACCACCGGCGGCAGCTCCTGGTACTCGACTCGGATCGCTTCCAGCGCGTCCTCGGCCACGTAGCGGCTCTCGGCAACGACCAGCGCCACCCCCTCGCCGACGTGATTCACCTCGTCGCGCGCGAGTGCATAACGAGTGTAGGGATGAGTGAGCGCCGGGTTGGGGATCAGGAGGGGCATCCGCTCCCGGGCCGGGCCGAGGTCGTCGTAGGTGAAGACGGCGACCACTCCCTCGAGTGCCCGGGCAGCGCTCGCGTCGATGCGCTCGATCCGGGCATGGGCGTAGGGACTGCGCAGCACCGCGGCGTGGAGCATGCCGGGGAGATCGATGTCGTCCACGTAACGGCCGTGGCCGGTCAAGAGCCTCGGGTCTTCCCGCCGCTTGACCGGCTCGCCCAGCATCCGCGTCGGCACGAGACGCCTCCTCCCCGCCTGTCCCGAGATCATCCGGCAACCGGCTCACGCAGGAGCCGTGCCGCCTCCAGCGCAGCAGCCACGATGTTCTGATAGCCAGTGCAGCGACAGAGGTTGCCGGAGATGGCTTCCCGCACTTCCTCCTCGGACGGGCTCGGGTTCTCCGCTAGGAAGCTCTTGAGCAGCATCAGCAGTCCAGGGGTGCAGAAGCCACACTGCAAGCCGTGCCTGTCCCAGAACGCCTGCTGCAGCGGGTGCAGGCGCTCTTCGTCGGGGGCCAGGCTCTCGACGGTCTCGATCGCCAGCCTGTCGGCCTGCACCGCCAGCATCAGGCAAGAGCGAGCCGGCTCCCCGTTCACCAGCACGGTGCAGGCGCCGCAGACGCCGTGCTCGCACCCCACGTGCGTGCCGGTCAACCCCAGCTCGTGCCGCAGGAAGTCCGAGAGCAGCAGCCGTGGCTCCACGACGCGCTCGTACACGACCCCGTTGACGGTCACCCTGATCGCCCGCCGCTGCGCGCTGCCGGCACCCACCTCTGCGCTCACTCCACCGTCTCCCTGGTGATCTGCCGGGTCGCTTCTGCCAGCGCCCGCTCGGTCAGCACCGCAGCGACCCGGCGGCGATACTCGCTCGTCGCGTGGACATCGGTCTCAGGCTGGATCTCGGCGCTCACCAGCCGGCCCGCCTCGCGGAAGAGCGAGGTGGCGGGCCGCTCGCCGCGCAGCCGCTCCTCGGCCCGCCGCGCCCGCACCGGCACCGGCCCGACGCCGATGAGCGCCAGACGCGCCTCGCTGATGGTTCCATCGCCGTCGAGCGTTACCGACGCTCCGAGCCCCACCAGCGCGTAATCGCCGTGGCGCCGGGCGACCTCGAGCCATACCTGCCCTGTCCGCTCGGGCACTGTGGGGACCCAGATCTCGGTCACCAGCTCGTCCGGCGCGGCGGCGGTCGCCAGCGCGCCGAGGAAGAAGGCGTCCGGGCCGAGCACGCGGGAGCCAGATCGGCTCCGCAGCGTGATCCGGCCATCGAGCGCCGCCAGCACGCCCGGCAGCTCGGCGGCCGGGTCGGCGTGCGCCACGCTGCCGCCGACGGTGCCGCGGGTTCGGATCGGCAGGTGACCGACGTAGCGGATCGCTTGAGCGAGCAGCGGGCAGCCCTCGCGCACCAGCGTCGAGCGCTCGACGGCCCGCTGGCGGGTCATGGCGCCGACGGCCAGGCCGCCGTCACGCTCGGCGAGGTAATCAAGCTCGGCGATCCGGTTGAGATCGATGAGGTGCCCAGGCCGGGCCAGCCGCATGTTCAGCATCGGGACGAGGCTCTGCCCCCCGGCCAGCGGCTTCGCATCGGCCCCGAGCTCGGCTAGGAGCCCGAGGGCCTCATCGAGCAACTCCGGGACGTGATACTCGAAACGCGGCGGCTTCACCGGCTGCCACTCCCTCTCGCGGCCCGCCGTTATCTTGGCTCAAGCCCGCGCACCGGCGCAACGGCGGTCCACCTCTCTCGCAGGGTGCGCATCGTGGCCTCGTCCGCCCGGACGAGCAGTCTCCTCGCCGCGCGGCGAGCACTCGGCCCCCAGCTCGGCTGGGCTCATCGCCCACCAGATCCGGACTGTCGACCCGGCTCGGGCTCGACCCCCGGCGGCGGTTCCACTGCCCCCGCCTCGGCCGGGGCCGCCTCGAACTCGCCGAACGCCTGGGGCGCGCCTTTAAAGAGCTGGTAGAGGATGATCGCGCCGAACGTGCCCAGCGCGATGCCGGCGAACTCGAAGTCACCGAGCCGCAGCTTGTAGTCGGCCGCGCCGAGGATCAGGGCCACGGCGGCGATGAACAGATTGATTCCCTTGGTGAAGTCCACGCCGCCCTCGACCCAGATCCGGCCTCCGGTGACAGCGATCAAGCCGAAGAGCACCGTGGTGATCCCTCCGAGCACGCCCGCCGGGATGGACTGCACCAGCGCGCCGAACTTGGGTGACAGCCCGAGCAGGATCGCAACCAGCGCGGCGATCGGGAAGATGATGGTCGAGTAGACTCTCGTCATCGCCATCACGCCGATGTTCTCGGCATAGGTGGTGACGCCGGTCCCACCACCAGTACCGGCGACCATGGTCGCCACGCCGTCGCCCATGAACGCCCGGCCGAGGTACTGGGTCATGTTGCGCGAGGTCATCGCCTCGACGGCCTTGATGTGGCCGAAGTTCTCAGCCACAAGGACGATCGCGACCGGGGCGATCAGCGTGACCGCGCGCGTATCGAACGCTGGGCCGACGAAGTCCGGCAGGCCGAACCAGGCCGCGTCGCGCACAGCCGAGAGATCGACACCTTGAACCTGGAAGAACCAGATCTGCCGCCCCTCAGGTGATGTCCCGCCGAGGATCAGCGCCACCACGTAGCCGATGACAGTACCGAGCAACACGGGGAGCCGCGCCCAAATGCCACGGGTGTAGAGCCCGACGATCAACACCGCGAAGAGCGTGACGATGGCTAGGAATGGCCCCTGCTGCACCAATCCCCAGGCTGCCGGAGCCAGGTTCAGGCCGATAATCATCACCACCGAACCGGTGACGACGGGCGGCATCAGCCGATCGATCCAGGCGGTCCCCGAGATGTGCACGATCAGGCCGATGATGGTATAGAGCAGCCCGGCCGCGATGATCCCGCCGAGTGCCTTCGGGATATCGGCCGGGTTGAAGTTGCCGGCTGCCGGCGAGCCGATGGCAGCGGCGATCGGCCCGATGAAGGAGAAACTCGAGCCGAGGTAGCTGGGCACTCGCCCGCCGACGAAGACGAAAAAGATGAGCGTTCCGATACCCGAGAAGAAAATCGCCAGATTCGGATCGAAGCCCATCACCAGCGGCGCTACCACCGTCGCGCCGAACATCGCCAGCACATGCTGGAGGCCGAGCGCTACCGTCTGCCCCCAGGGGAGCCGCTCATCCGGGGCGATCACGCCGCCGGTCTTCTCACGCCAGGTCAACTGCAGCACCATGGTCTTCCCCCTCTTCACGCCGCGCTTGCGAGACACCCCCGTCCCTTCCCTCGGCCCGACCGCGCACGAGCCGAGCAGCACCTCGTCCTGCCCCGGGGCGGGCTACGGGCAATGCCGTGAGCTGGAGCGCGGCCGCGAAGCAGGTACGCCCACCGGTCTCGGTGGGCGTCGAGTCGGCTCAGCATACCTGCGCTCTTCTCGGGGCACATGGGCCACCGACGACGGCAATGACGCTGTCCGGTTCCGGCTCGCCCATCGGTCATTCCTCGCGAACAAACGACGCAAAGTAGTCTAGGACTCCACGGAGACTGGTGTCAACACTGAAAGGACTGATCATGGCTTGACAGGATGCCAGGCGCTGGATAGGCTATGAGACAAATAGAACATTTGTGCCGAAGGATCGACGGTGCCGGAGGCTGCGGCGGTGAGCAAGCCACTCCAGACCGATGAGCCCGAGCGGAAGCCTCGCGCCCTTCAGCCACCGCTCTTCGAACTGGGCGCCGATGGCCGGCTCCGCGGCCATGTCGGCTTGCTCCCCGACCTGACCGCGGATTCGAGCCTCGACGTCGCGCGTTACTGGTACCGGCGGTACCTGGAGCAATCTGGTCATCCGCCGAACACCGTCAAGTCGTACAGCTACGACCTCGCCGTGTTCGAGTCTCTGATCGGCCCCAAACCGATCCGAGCGATTACCCGGCGGGATATCGCCACGTTCCTCAACGAGAGCCGGGGCCGCTCTACTCGTAAGCGGCGGCTGACTACCGTCTCCGGCTTCTTCAAGTTCCTGATCAACAAGGCCAAGGTGCTCGACAGCGATCCTACAGAAGCGTTCTACCCGGAGCACGTCCCCCTCAAGACGCCGCGGCCACTCTTCGCCGAGGAGCAGCAGCGGCTGCTGGCGGCCGCCGCCGAGGACGGCCCGAGAGCGCACCTGGCCATCTGGCTGATGCTCAAGCTCGGACTCACCCGCTCGGAGGTATTGG
>ERZ511473.994-NODE-994-length-31171-cov-5.507815_pt1 | contig 31171 bp, 24 predicted proteins | sample MGYA00374947_ERZ511473 | MGnify/ENA primary metagenome ERZ511473 (study PRJEB26303, sample SAMN06343854) | sediment metagenome | isolation source: hot spring sediment | place: Canada: British Columbia | collected 2012-09-26 ... | reverse complement strand
CGCGGACGGACTATACAGCAGTGTTTTTGCGCAGGAGGAGCCGGTCGTATAAGTGCAACTATTTTTTCAAAATTCATAAATCATGGGCTATGAAGGGAGTAAAATCCGCCTGCGCGGATTGAACAACCTGTGAAGACAGGTTTGTTGTCACCATAGCCCGCCATTTCAATGGTGGGAAGATTGCACAATGGCAAAGGAGAACTCGTAACATCACAAGATTGAGAATTGACACCCTGAGAAGGAGGTGTACCATGATTCCCAAACGTCCATACGGTAAGAAGGGAGATAAAATCTCCATCATCGGCTTAGGTGGCATCGTGCTGGCACGATTGCCACAAAAAGAGGCAGACGCCATCGCGCGCGAAGCCTTTGAGCGGGGCATCAACTACTTCGACGTCGCCCCTACCTACTGGGACGCCGAAGAGCGCATGGGGCCCGCCATCAAATCGTTCCGCGACAAAATCTTCCTCGCCTGTAAAACCACAAGACGCGATGCAAAGGGCGCACAAGAGGAGCTGGAATCCTCCCTGCGCAAGTTGCAGACAGACCACTTTGACCTCTACCAGCTGCACGGGCTGTCTAAAATGGAGGAGCTGGAACAGTGCTTCGCGCCGGGTGGAGCGATGGAGGTCTTCCTGAAGGCGCGCGAACAGGGCAAGGTGCGTTACATCGGTTTCAGTGCGCACTCTGAAGAGGTCGCACTGGAAGCCATCAAGCGGTTCTCGTTTGACAGCGCGCTCTTCCCCTTCAACTTCGTGACGCTGTTCAAGGGCAACTTTGGCTGGGAGCTGCTCAAAGAGGCTCCGAAGCGCGGGGTCACCCTGCTCGCGCTGAAGGCGCTGGCACGCACGCACTGGCAAGAAGGCGCGAAGAGGCTGGAGAAGTGCTGGTACGAGCCGATTACCGACCCGAAGCTGGCGGAGATCGCGCTGCGCTTTACCCTCTCTCTGCCCAATATCACCGCTGCCATTCCGCCCGGCGACGAGAACATCTTTCGCATGGCGATACCGTTTGCGGAGAGGTTCCGCAAGATTACCCAGCGGGAAGAGCAACAGCTGCGTGCAGAGGCAGAGAAGCTGACGCCCATCTTCTCCCGGGCGGCGTAGCAGAAGAGTGCTCAACCTATCCCCCTTGCCCACTTCTCTACAAGGGAAGGGAGCGTTCGATGCGAGACACTCCTCTCCTTGTAGGAGAGGGACAGGGGGAGAGGTTCAACTACTCATCCCCGATAGCGCCGAAGTTGCGCACCAGTACCTCGAAGTCGAACAAAGTTACCTCGAAGTCGCCGTCCAGGTCGGCGCTGGGGTTCCAGTTGCTGTCCTCCGGCATGCTGCCAAACGCCGCCACCAGTGCACCGAAGTCAAACAACGTTACCTCGTTATCGCCGTCGATGTCGCCGTTGATAAGGCTCACATCCAGCCCGGCTAACCCCTCTTCGGGCACAACCACATCGCGCACGATGACCTGCAGCCAGTGGCTGGCTTTGAAGGCGAAGTCATAGGTATCCAGCACCACGCTGAGGGTGTAGTTGCCGTCGGGGTCCAGGCTGAGGGTTCGTGTGCCGACCACGTTCCCATCCTGCCGAAGTTCCACAATGACGGGTATTTGGGTGACGTCGCCGGTGAAGTCGCGCAGTTCCACGTTGCCGGTAATAGTGACGATGGCGGCCTTCGTATCCAGCAAGTACGCCTCATAGCGTCCCTCCGCCGCGTTCCAGCCGTCGCCCACTATATAGCGCCCATTGGATGAGATGCCATAGGCTGCTCGAAGCAGTGAGCCGTTCAGCAGGTCGGCGTAAGTCAGGTTCAGGTCTTCCATCACGCCATTCTGCCAGCGAAAGGCGCGCCAATCCCCTCTGCTGTCGAGTGACCATCCGACCACGACTGAGCCGTCGGCGGAGACGCCAAACGCCTCGCTCCATTGGCCGCCGAACGTGCCGAGGATTTGCATCGCACCCGAGGTGGTCCAGCGAAAAGCTCGCCGACCACCGCCGGGGTAGTTTAACCAGCCGATGACGACGGAGCCGTCGCCGGAGACGTCAGACGCCCCACTATGCTGGCCACTTAGCGCGCCCAGGTCTTGCCACACGCCGTTCTCCCAGCGAAAGGTATGAATGTAACCGCTGGGGTCTCGTGCCGATCCGACCACGACTGAGCCGTCGGCAGAGACGCCACTCGCCCCGCTCCAGCGGTCGCCCACCCCGAGGTCGTGCATTCCCGTAGAATCGACGAGAATGGCGCGCCGCATACCGCTGGCGTCTTCTGCCCATCCGACTATAATGCTTCCGTTGGCAGAGACGGCACTAAACGCGCTCTCTCGACCGCCCAGGGTGCCGTGGACAAACGGACCCCAAATAACCGGGAACGGGGTTGGCTCCCAATGAGCGGCGTGAGGGTCACGGGTATATCTCTCGTCTGCCCATCCGACCAGGATACGTCCGTCAGCAGAGATGTCGTACGCGCTGCTATGACCGTTCCATTCGTGCGGGCCGCCGTCCGCCATCCCGGACTGCTTTGCCCAACGAAAGGCGTGCATATAACCGCTTGTGGTGATTGACGATCCGGCAACGTACCAGCCGTTGGGAGTGACGGCATACGCACTGCTCTGATTGCCGCCCAGCGTACCGAGCCAGGTGAGCGATTGTGCGTGCAACGGGGTGATAACGCCAAGCAACATGCCCAGCGTCACCAGAAAAACCGTCACGCAAGCGCGACGTCCTGTACACGCTCCACGTGTCCCACAAACCCTGTGTTTTAGCATGGTTATACCTCCTTTCTTGTGTGAGTGATCGATAGAAGCCGATTGGGGAACGGTCTTGAGGAGCGCAGAGGCTCGATGCGCACGCTGACGTTCTGAACTCGTCGCGACAGTTGCCCAAAGAGCTTCCCGATGCCCACTCTGGATTGTATCGGAGTTTAGAAATTTCCTTAGTGAAGCTAATTATAGCAGATCATGCACAGCCCGTCAAGGCTTTCGAGCAACGCCGGTGCGATACGATATACCGAAACGACCGCTACCGATTGAGGCGCACTCTTGACAAAAATGTTTAGCCATGCTAATATCACGGTACAACCCAACCAGACATGGTAAATCTCGGGATGGACACCTGTTATAGCACCACCCCTTGACCACCCCTCAGGTTTACCCTGCCTGTTGGCGACAGATTTTTTATCAAAGGAGGGGTTTCCCATGCGTGCTACACGCACAGCGGGGACGCTCTTCTTGCTTCTGTGCTGCATGGGGAGCGTCCTCGCGCAACAGCCTTTCACCTACCAGGGAATGCTCAAAACCTCTGGCATCCCTGCCAACGGCAACTACGACTTCCAGTTCTCACTGTGGACAGCAGTTTCGGGTGGCTCGCAGGTGGGCTCCACCATCACGCGCATCGGCGTGAGCGTCGGAAACGGACTGTTCACCACCGAGCTGGACTTCGGGTCTGTGTGGGACGGCAACGAGCGGTATCTGCAGATAGCGGTGCGCCCTTCGGGAAGCGGCTCGTATACCACCCTTTCCCCTCGCGTGAAGGTGAACCGTGTTCCGTATAGCCAGCTGGCTTACTCCGCGTTAACAGTGCCGTGGAGCGGGATTATCGGTGCGCCCAGCAGTTTTCCGCCGGGCGGGAGTGCCGGTGGCGACCTGAGCGGGAGTTACCCGAACCCGACGGTGGCGAAGCTGCAGGGACGCCCCGTGTCAAATAACGCGCCTACCGCAGGTCAGGTGCTGAAGTGGGACGGCAGTGCATGGTCGCCCGGCACCGACCTGGGCGATACCTTCTGGCAGGCGTCTGGTAGCAATATCTTCTACAACGCAGGGAATGTGGGCATCGGTACGAGCAGCCCTGTTTACCCGCTTCATGTGCAAACCGCCACAAGTGACAGGGCGATATATGGACTCCACACTGCTACCAGCGGCACCGCCTACGGCGCGTACGGGGAGAGCCGAAGCCCCTCGGGCTATGGCGTCTACGGGAAAGGAGGCGTAGGTGTCTTGGGGACGAGTAGCGCCGGAGATGGAGTAGAGGGGCAATCGAGCGCTGCGAACAAGAGTGGTGTGTGGGGGCACAATGACCTGGTAAGCGGCTATGGTGTTGCCGGTAGCAGCACGAACGGGATAGGAGTTGGAGGCTGGAGCACTAATGGCATAGCCGTGTATGGCTTGGCAAACGCCCTAAGCGGCCTCACCTACGGAGTGTACGCGAGAACCGACAGCGCATCGGGCACAGGCGTCTTTGGCTGGGCAACCGCCACCAGCGGCAACACCCGCGGCGTGGTTGGGCAAAACGACAGCCCTTCAGGTGCAGGCGTCTATGGATTGGCAACCGCCACCAGCGGCAACACCCGTGGCGTGGTTGGGCAAAGCGACAGCCCTTCAGGTACAGGCGTCTATGGATTGGCAACCGCCACTAGCGGTTTCACCTACGGCGGACGGTTTGAAAGCGCCGGTACAGGTGGCATAGGCGTATATGGCTTGGCATACGACACAAGCGGTGTCAACTTCGGCGTGTATGGGGAGAGCCGGAGCCCATGGGGCTCCGGCTTGTTTGGAGTAGCGAGTGCAGGGGGGAAAGGAGTTTGGGGAAGAAGCACCACTGGAGACGGAGTGGTTGGAGAGACAAATGCGGCGAACAAGAGTGGCGTCTGGGGACGCAATAACGTGTCCGGCGGTTACGGCGTGGCCGGAAGTAGTACGGAAGGGACTGGAGTTGGGGGATGGAGCACTTCAGGCAGAGGCGTTTTTGGCTATGCCGGTACCATCGGTCCCACCTACGGCGTGTGGGGGCAAAGCGACAGCAATGAGGGCTATGGCGTCTATGGCTGGGCACCTGCCACCAGCGGCATCACCATCGGTGTGCAGGGGCAAAGCGATAGCACTGCGGGTGCAGGCGTCGATGGCCTGGCAACCGCCACCAGCGGTCTCACCTACGGCGTAGTCGGGAGTAGCTACAGTCCTTCGGGCTACGGGGTCTACTCTTATGGAAACTTCGGTGTCGCAGGCACTAAATCGTTCCAGATGGACCATCCGCTCAGGCCCGAAACCCACTACCTCAACCACTTCTGCACAGAAGGACCGGAGCCTTACAACGCCTATCGCGGAAACGTGGTAACAGACGCAAACGGATATGCCACCATCACCCTTCCATCCTACTTTGAATCCATTAACCGCGATCCCACTTATCACCTCACCGTGATCGATGGCAGCGACGACTTCGTGCTGGCGAAGGTGGTGCGCGAAATCCAGAACAACCAGTTCGTTATCCGCACCAACAAGCCCCATGTGAAAGTCTCGTGGCGCGTAGAAGCCGTCCGCAACGACCGCTGGGTGCAGGAATACGGCTATCAGACCGAACAACCCAAGCCCGCCGAGTATCGGGGCAAGTACCTCCATCCTGAACTGTACGGTCAGCCCAAGGAGCTGGGCATTCACTATCACCCCAAGCCGGAGCGCGAGGGTGGGAAACTGGAGTAAACCACATGAAAACTCAAACGCTACAACGACTGGCTCTCGGAGCCATGCTTTTGTTTCAGTACACGCTCATAGGGAGCTATGCGCAGACCTATCGCTATCAAATCCAGGCGATTCTGCCCCCCGCTCCTTACACGAACACTGCATCCGTGGCGCTTTTCAGCATCAACGACCTGGGGCAAGCGGTCGGCAGGCTGGGGTTCAGAAACCGGAACCCGCTCGCTTTTCTGTGGGATCAGGGACAGGCGATTGTGCTGGATTCCGGATTTTCCGGAGGCGAGGCGCTCGACATCAACAATAACGGGATCATTGTAGGGCGCGCTAACGGCTATCACCCCGCGCTTTGGGATGCCAATCATGTCTTGACTTACTTACCCGTGCTGCGCTCCGGGGGTATCGCCTATGCGATTAACGACTCCAATGTCGTTGTGGGCACAGACGGTCAGGGAGGGCTCAATACCATCCCGCTGAAATGGGAAAACGGGCAGGTCGTCTCGCTCTGTGGCACCATTCCCTGCACGGGAACGGCAGTGGACATCAACAATAACGGGGACATTATCGGGACCGTGTCTTGGTACATCAATCAAGACCTGTATGGCGGAAGTTGGATCTTTAAGCCCTTAGAACAGTACAACGGTGATGACAACCCACCTACGCCCGACGACTTCATTTGGGCGGAGGTATTAGCGATTAATGACCAACAACAGGTGGCAGGCTACCGGGGCGTACTCCCCTTTACCAGTTATATCGATACCCGTGCTATTCGCTGGGAGAATGGGGTTGTGACCGAGCTGGATCACGAACCCGTCACTTATCGCAATAGCTACGTACGGGGCATCAATAACCGGGGCGACCTTGTAGGGCAGAAGCATGATTCTGCCGTTCTCTGGACGGCGGAAGGGCATGAGATCAACTTAAATGACGCTATTCCACCCGGCACAGGCTGGGTTCTTAGGTGTGCCACGGACATCAACAATGCGGGTCAGATTGTGGGCTATGGCTCTTTCAACAATAAAATATGCGGCTTTGTGTTAACCCCCGCCCAGGTTACCATCACCGGCAACGTGGAGCTGCAAGACTTCGCCGGTGACGTGACCCAAATGCCTGTGACAGTGGAGCTCCGGCAGGGGGGAAACGTGGTCGGCACGCGAACCCTCAGTCTGGGCGCCGACGGCAACTACGCCTTTACTGCTTCCCCTGAAACCTATGACCTTGCGTTCAAAGCCCGTCACTGGTTACGGAAGGTGGTGCCGAACGTATCTGCCAGCGGCTCCAGCGTGACGGTAAACGTCTCGCTCACCAACGGGGATATCGACGGGGACAACGAGGTGACGTTATTTGACTTCGGTGCGCTGGTGTCGGCGTTTGGGAGTATGCCCGGCGATAGCAACTGGAACCCTGAGGCGGACCTGGACGGGGATAAAGAGGTGACGTTGTTTGACTTCGGGGTGCTGGTGAGCAACTTCGGCGCGATTGGGGACGACTAGGGCAGTGATTCCGCCTGCTGTTGCCAGATACGCTGGCACAACGGCAGGAAATCACACACCTCGCAGTGGGGGATGCGCTTCGGCTCCAGGTACTCGAAGTCGCGGGAGATTATCTCTTCGCCCAGCAGGCGAATATCCTCGCGAAACTCCGCCAGCTCTTCATCGGTGAGGCTTGCGCTGGCGAACGCGCCCGTTTGGAGGGCAACAATGGTGGCGACCACCCGGCGATCGGGATAGAGATGCTTCAACAGCAGCTGGTAACAGCACATGGCAAGGTCGTCGTGCACCTCTTCGGGGGTCACGTCGGTGCGCCAGCTCTTGTAGTCGATAATCTCCAGAGTGCCGTCGGGATGCTCGTCCACCCGGTCCACGCGCCCTACCAGCGCGAACGCGCCCATATCCAGCCGCAACATCCGCTCTTGCATCAGGATACGTGGACGCTGTTCGGGGGGTATCTGCTGCAATGCTTCCTGCGCGCGGGCGTGGTATTGTTCCAGCAACACCGCCGCCATCTGCTGGAACTGTTGCTCCTCATGAGGCGACTCGTAGCCTGCCGTCACCCACTGCTGTTGCATCACCTGTTGCAACTGCTGCACGGAAACCTCTTCGACACCGCCGGAGGCGTGCAGGTGCTGTAACACTGCGTGCATCGTGGTGCCAAACGAGTACTCGCGCTTTGCACGCATGTAGAACTTACCGCGCGGGTTGAGGTAGGTGTGGTAATACTTCACCTCGCACAGCAGATAGGTTCGGATTCGGCTGGGACTGAGAACAGGCTTACGTGGCATTCTTCACACCGCCATCACGGTGGTTACTGTGTCCAGCAGTGTACCGCGTTCGCGCAGCATCTCCACCGCCTTATCTACCGCCTGCGTGTTGCCGGTGATGAGCAACGTTTTACTATCGCCGCGCTCGGAGATAATCTCCGTTTGTATGCCCCTCGTTGGGAAGTCCATCTTTTCGTCGGGGGCAACACGCGCGATGGCGATACTGCGCAGCTCGCGGGAACCATACGGATACGCCTGCACCTGCAGCACCTGCTGAAGGCGGGAGAGGGTGCGCAAGAGCGTCTCCTTCTTGCGTTCGGTGGCGCGGAAGCTGAGCACAATGGTGCTGGGAGCACCCAGCATGTTGGCTGCGCTACTGCCAAGCGTGGTTTCCAGCGACACTCCCCGACTGGAGAACGCCGAAGCGATAGCGGTCAGCGCACCCGGTTTATCCTGTACCTTGATGACAAACACCCAGCGCTCATTCTCCATATTTCGTCCACTCCCGCAGCTTGCGTTGAATCTGGCTGGCGGACTGCATCAGCAACCGTGCTTCGTCCTCCCAGAGCTGCACCGGAACCACCTGCGACCACCCGTTATTGCCCACTACAATCGGCGCGCCGGTGGTGGTGTGGATGCCGTAGAACTCCCCGTCCAGGCGCACCTGCCCCGCCACCACAATCTCGCGCCCGTCCATCAGCGTGCGCACGAGGTCTACAGTCACGTTGGCGGTTGCTACCGCCGTCTTCGCGCCCGAAAGGTGTGTGAGGTATGGCTTTAACACCACGCGCAGGTCGGGTGGGAGGCGGTCCACGTGTTCAAACGCCTCGCGTATCAGCCCCTGTTGCAGGTATGCGACCACACTCAGCTTCTCGCGCTGCACCTCCTGCGGAAAGTCCAGCACACTGCGGTTTCCGCGCAACCGCCCGCTAATCGCCAGCATCTCTTCCATGTCCATCCCGTAGATGCGTACACTGCTCCAGAGGGGAACCATCTGCTCGCCATGCTCGCCCACTACGAAGGCGTGCACCATCTGGCGGCGTACCCCCACATCGGCGGCGATTTCCCGACGGAAACGCAGTGAATCCGAGTACGCGCCGATGCCGATGACGCGGTGCCTGCCCAGATAACGGCTGAAAATCTCCACGCCCAGCTCCACCGGATTGGTGACGACGATGACCACCTCGTTGCCATGTCCGTACTTCTCGATGGCGCGAGCGTAGGCATGGAACACCGGCAGGTTGGCGTGCGCCAGCGTATCGCGAGAGGGCGCGCTGGTAGCATCGGTAGGCACAGCTTGCCCAGCCGCCATCACGATGATGTCACCCACCACCTCTTCGGGATGCAGTGCCACGTCCAGCTCGGGAGCGATTTCGGCGTAAGCGTCGGAGAGGTCACTGCGCAGGCCGAACAACACGCGCTCGCTCCTTCCCCCTCGCCTGCCTACTAACTGCAGGCGTTCGGTGGGGGAGAGCACCCGTTCTGCTACCAGTTGTATCGCGATTTCGCGCCCGCAATCGCCGCTGGCGCCGATAACCGATACGTCCATCGCCTTAACCGTCCCAGATAACGTCTTGCACGCCTTCCGCCGCGTTGACCGCCCGTGCCATCACGAACAGCAGGTCGCCCAGACGATTGAGATAGGTGATGAGATGCAGGTTGCCCGGCTCGATGTGATAGAGCGTGACCACGCGCCGCTCCGCTCGACGGCATACTGTGCGCGCAACGTGCAGTATTGCCGCGCCTGCAGTTCCGCCCGGCAGGATGAAGTGGCGCAGGGGGGGCAGAGTCTGCTCCAGTTCGTCAATCCAGATCTCCAGCCTCTGTACATGCGCCTCACCGATAGGCTCTACCGGCACTTTGTGGCCGACAGGAGTCGCCAGCTCCGCACCAGCGACAAACAGTTCATTCTGTATCTGCTGTAACATCTCAGAGAGGCGCGGGTGTGGACGTAGATGCACCATCGCCAGTCCCAGATACGCATTGAGCTCGTCAACGCTTCCGTACGCCTCCACGCGAGGCGAATCTTTGCTCACCCTCTGCCCGCCCAGCAAACCTGTTGTGCCGTCGTCGCCCGTTCTGGTGTAGATGCGCATGGCAAACCTCGTTCGCGAAGTACGCTCTCATTTTGGCGCATTTGGCGGGCGATGTCAAGGTATTGAATTTGCGATAAAAGGATGATAAACTCTTGAAATTCGCAAAGGTTTGAGGTATTATTGAGTTATCTAATCAATTCAGTCATCAACAGGAGGTGTGAGATGCTGGCTCAAGAGTTCACCCAACTCTTCCGCGAGGAGCATCGGCAGGTACGTGACCTGTTGCTCGACCTGCAACAGGCGTTTGAACGGCGTGACAACACGCAGGCTCAGCAGATTGTGCAGAGGATTGCCGAATTAACAGGGCCGCATTTCCGCTACGAGGAGGAGAGCGTCTACCCCGCACTCATCGGCATCTTCGGTGAAGAGTACGTCAGCAAGCTGCTAAGCGACCACGACCGCGTGATCGCATCGGCAAGACGTCTGGCGGCTCTGGCACAAACGAATCCACTAGGTGAGGCGGAGGTGCAAGAAGCGCGTGCGCTGATTCGCTCGGTACTGCCCCACGTCAGCGATTGCGACGGGCTATCCATTATGGTAGAGCGTCTTCCCGAGGAGCAGGTAAGTGGTATTCTTGCGACCCGCGCTCACGCGCTCTCCGAAGGCATCGACCTCATGCGCTGGGCAAGCGAGGTACGTCAACGCAGGGTGAACTGATTGCGTTACCTGCTTCGCGTGGACGGCTGAAGTCGCTCCTGTACAAAACAAAGCCTCACCGTCGCAGGGACGAAGCCAGCTTGGCTGGCTTCGTTTGTCAGGGAACGGCTTTAAGGGATTGCGCCTTGCCTGACCTGGAGAGCGAATATCCCGGTGAGCTGAACATTTTTGCATCGAACAGCTCGGCAGGAGCTTCGCCCTCTACGTGCTCGTGAGAAAAATATTGAGAATTTTTTCCCAAACACCCCTGAAAAACCTTGACATCTATAGCATTCGAACATATAATATCAATAGATATTCATATCCGATTATATAGTTTCGTCAAATCCATTCAACAACTAAGCGGGGGTGCTTATGGACAACCGTGAACCGATCAAAGCGTTAACCCTTTCCACGCTGGCTTTCGCCATCGCCTTCGCGGTGTGGGGCATGATTGCTCCTATGGCGAAAACCTTTCAAACAAACCTGAACCTGACCGAAAAGCAGGCATGGCTTCTTATCGCCGTGCCGGTGTTGCTGGGTTCTGTTGGGCGCATCCCGATGGGCATGTTAGCCGACCGGTTCGGGGGCAGGATAGTGTTCGGTGCGCTGTTGATTTTCATCGCTATTCCTGCCTTCATGCTCAGCCTTGCCAAAACCTACACTGACTTTCTGGTATGGGCGCTGTTGCTGGGCACTGCAGGCACGTCGTTTTCCATCGGTATCGCCTTTGCCTCGAAATGGTTTCCACCGCAGAAGCAGGGGCTTGCGCTGGGAATCTACGGTGCAGGCAACATCGGTCAAAGTTTCGCCCTGTTCGGTGTGCCTTTGCTGGCCGGGGTATGGGGCTGGCAAACCACTTACCGCATCTTTGGAGCGATCGCACTGCTGTGGGGTGTGGTTTTCTTGCTCTTTGCCCGCAACGCGCCGGTGAAAGCACAGCCGAAGTCCTTTGGCGCGATGGTGAAGGTGCTGATGAGCGAGCCGTTGTCGTGGCTGTTGTCGTTGTTCTACTTCGTGACCTTCGGCGGGTTCGTTGCGCGCAGCATCGGCTTGCCCAAGTTGCTCCAGGAGATTTTCCATCTGACCAAAGAGGATGCGGGCTTGCGTGTGGCGGGTTTCGTGGTGCTTGCTACCGCCATGCGTCCGATAGGGGGATGGCTCAGCGACCGTTTCGGGGGTGCACAGGTGCTGGTGCTCGTCTTCACGGCGGCTGCAGCGTTCGCCTGGGGATTAACCTTTGAACACATCGTGCCCTTCACCATCGGTGCGCTGGGGGTCGCAGCCGCTATTGGCACGGGCAACGGCGCGGTGTTCAAACTGGTGCCACAGTACTTCCCCAAGGATGTGGGCACGGTGACCGGTCTGGTCGGCGCGATGGGTGGATTAGGTGGTTTCTTCCCACCGATTGTGCTGGGCTACATCAAGACCTACACCGGTGTCTACGATTTGGGGTTCGTGCTGTTATCGGCGTTCTGCGTTGCTTGCCTGCTGTTGAACTATCGGGTGTTCCTGCTGCCCGCGCGCAGAGCGCAGGCTGAGCGAGTAACCGCAATGGCTTCTGGTGGGTAAAAGGAGGTATCTGTGTATGGCAACACGACACGCGGTTCCGGGACGCATCCCCAAACCGGCTCCCCAGGAGGCGGTGCGTGTGGTGCGTACCACCGACAGTCCGAACTGTACAGGAGCGTGCGGCTGGCTGGCGACGGTGGTCAACGATGTTATCGTGGACCTGAAACCCGCTGCCGACTACCCCTGCGAGGAATATAACCCGCGCGGATGCCTGCGTGGGATGTCCATGACACATATCATCTACGGTCCCGACCGCATCAAGACCCCGCTCATCCGCACCGGAGAGCGCGGCGAGGGCAAGTGGAAAGAAGCCACCTGGGATGAAGCGCTGGACTACATCGCCCAGAAGATGAAACACATCATCGAAAACTACGGCGCGGACAGCATGTTATTGTTCAATCAGGTGGTGGGAACCAGTTACGTGCAGAAAGGTGCGCAAATCCGCATGGCGGCACTGCTGGGTATGTCCTTTGCCACCGCATACGACTATAACGGCGACATCTCTATGGGCTTCACCCAGACGCTGGGCATCGACAGCGTGGAGTGTGAGAGCAAGAGCTGGGGTTATGCCAAATACGCGATTCTGTGGTCGTCGAACGTGCTGCAGACGCGCATGCCCGATGCACAGTTCCTGACCCGCTTCGCCAAACAGCGAAACGGTTGCAAAATCGTGGCGATAGACCCACGCTGCAATCAGACCGTCAAGGCGGCAGACCTCTGGCTGCCCATTACCCCGGGCACCGATGGTGCGCTCGCGCTGGCGATGTGTCGGGTGCTTATCGAGGAGAATCTGGTGGACTGGCAGTTCCTGCGCACCTACACCGACTGCGCCACCCTGATTCGGCAAGACAACGGAATGCGTCTGCGTGCCAGCGACCTGGGGATGGGCAGCGAGAACGAGTTTCTGGTGTGGGACCAGACCCGACAGGATTTCTACAAGCTGCCTACAGACACGCTGGAACTGCCGGAGGACGTGAACCCCGCTTTCAAAGGCGAGTGGACGGTGCAGATCGATGGCGAGGCAGTGAAGGTAGTGCCCGTCTACCAGCTGCTGGAGACGATGGTGATGCAGGACGAGTATCGCCCTGAGCGTGTGGCGGAGGTCACCGGTATTCCCGCGCAAACCATCCGCCAGGTGGCGCGAGAGTACGCCACCACGAAGCCGGCGATTATCATCATCGGCATGGGAATTAACCACCGCTATCACGGCGACCTGACCATCCGCGCTATTCTGCTGTTGAGCGCGCTGGCGGGTAACTACGGTACGCCCGGCTCCGGCGTGTCCATCTATTCCGGACAGCACCACTTCCGCATCGATATCAGCGGGTTCTGGTTCCCTGAAGGCAAGCGACCCAACGTGGTGCCGTTGCACTACTTCGTGCTGGGCAAACCTACCGAGACCATCAACCCCAAGATTAAGTACCCGAAGCACGGTTTCAAGGCGCTATTCGTATCGCATGGCAACCCGCTGGTCACCGAGTTTTCCAGCCTGATGAAGAGGGCGATAGACAACCTCGAGCTGTTCGTGGTGATAGATTTCTCCATGACGCCCACCTGCGAATACGCCGATGTGGTGTTGCCTGCACCTACCTTCTGGGAGAAGTACGACCTGGTGGCGACCGGATGTCATCCCTACCTGCAGATTCAGCAACCGGTCATCCCGCCGCAGTACGAGAGCAGAACGGAGCTGTGGATAGTGCAGGAACTCGTGAAGCGTGTGGCTCCGGAGCTGTACCCATATTTTGACCTCACCGAGCTGGACGCCATCCGCATCCTGCTGGAAACGGCCGGCAAAGAGACCGAGGGCATCACCGTGGAGCAGCTGTTGCAGGGTCCCGTGCGCCTCAACGTGCCCGACCCTGAAATCGGACTGGACGAGCAACTGCTGCACAAGAAGCCCTTCCCACCGCGCGCTTACCCGTTCAAGCTGGAACAGCAAAAGGAGTTCCTCAAAACGGGGCGCATGGAGTTCTACAAAGAGGAGCCGATTTACCAGCAGATGGGCGAGTCACTGCCCGTTTTCAAACCGGCGTTCAGCCACTTACCCGAAGAGGACCAGAGATTACCTCTGTGTATCGTCACGCCGCACTCCAAGTGGCGGGTGCACTCCACCCACAGCAATAACCCGCTGCTGCTTAACGTCAACCGCAAGCCAGTGGTGGAGATAAACCCGCTGGACGCCGCCGCGCGCGGTATTCAGGACGGCGACCTGGTGGAGATTTTCAGCAACTACGGCTCTTATCGCCTGTGGGCGCTGGTGACCGAAACCATCAAACCCGGCGTAGTGTGCGTGGACCACGGATGGTGGGACCGCTACCTCGCCGGAGGCAAGTATCATAGCGTGCACACGCACCAGAAGATCAAGCCCACGCACGAGGCGTACTTCCTTCCGGCGGTGTACGCGCCCGGACAACACTGGAAGGACACTCGCGTGGACGTGAGAAAGGTGGGGAACAATGGCGCGACTGGCAATGTTGATTGACCTCACGCGGTGCATTGGATGCGATTCCTGCACCCTTGCCTGCAAACAGGAGAACGGCACGCCGATGGATGTGTTCTTCGCGCGCGTGCTGAACGTGGAAGCGGGAACTTATCCCAACGTGAAGCGCATCTACATTCCGGTGCTCTGCAACCATTGTGAAAACCCGGCGTGCCTCAAAGCCTGTCCCAACAAGGCGATTTTCCGCCGCGAGGACGGCATTGTGCTGATAGACCAGGAGCGGTGCCGCGGTGCAGGAGCCTGCGTCTCTGCGTGCCCTTACGGCAACATTATCCTGACCGACCGCGACCGCTGGTATTTGCCCGACGACCGGGCGTACGAGCGCGACTACGTCCGACCGCGCCTGAAGGAGCAGGTTGCTCGTAAATGCACCTTCTGCGCGCACCGCGTGGACGAGGGACTGGAACCCGCATGTGTGGTAGCGTGCCCGACTACCGCCCGTATCTTCGGCGATGTGGAAGACCCGAACAGCAAGATTTCGCAGTACATTGCCGAGCAGAAGCAGACAACGGGGCGCGAGCCGTTCAAACTGCTCCCTGAAGCGCAAACGCAACCAGCCAATATGTATCTGGGCACAATGGCAGCACAGGAGGTCAGCACACTGGAGGCTCCATCAGCCCCCTCGGCGCGCTGGGAGGAGGCGAAACGGCAGCGCGAACCCGAACGTGTTGGCGTGGCAGCGGGCGCGGCGCGGTTGTTCGCCAAAATCACCGCCCTGTGGCTGTTGATAATGATGCTTCTGTTCGTCCTGCAGGCAGTCGCTCAGCAAAACGGCTCGGCTCCCACCCCGGCGGAGCTGTACTCCGATTCCTCCTGTGCGGGATGTCACGGACCGACCGCAATGGGTGGGTTGGGACCGCCCCTGGCGGAGACGAAGCGCTCGCTGGAGGAGTTCAGAAAGATAGTGCGAGAAGGGCGAGGGATGATGCCCGCCACACCGCCCTCGGAAATGCCCGATGCGGAAATCGCTGTTATTCACGACTTTGTGCAGAAGACAAAGCTGGACCCCTCGCAGGTACCCATCTCGTACAAAGTGGGACAGTGGCTCGGCACCAGCCAGGTTACGCTTATCTTCTCGCTGGTTACGCTGGTCTGGCTGGTATTGACCCTGCGTGTGCTGTGGTACTGGGCGGACTGTGCCGGCTGGAAGCAGTTACAGCCCTATCTGCGCAAGTTCGGCTACGGCAGGGCGATGGGCGTGTTCTTGCGCTCGCTGGTGGTGGATGGATTGTTGGTGGCGCACCTGTGGCGCAGGGACAGATTCCGCTGGGCGATGCACGCGCTGATGATTTACGGTTTCCTTGCGCTGGGGCTGGCAGACATCCTGATGAGCGTTTTCAACCCCATGCGCGGCTCTTTGCCTATCACGCATCCGCTGAAACTACTGCCCAATCTGGCGGGGCTGGCGATACTGATAGGGATTATCTACGTGCGCTACCGCTACAGCGAGGACCCCTACATCGATAACGGGCTGACCCTGAGCCGAGACTATGCCTTCCTGAGCCTGCTTACCTGGACGATACTGACGGGCTTTCTGGTGGAAGGGCTGGGTTATGCAGGGGCGTACGTGTTCATCCAGCCCGCCTATATCCTGCACCTGCTACTGGTGGCAGGGCTATTCCTTACCGCGCCGTTTACACGCTTCCAGCACGCCTTTCTCGTGCCCGTGCTGATGGCGTTGACAAAGGTCACGTCGCAGGTGGCGTATAGCGGCGTGGAACTGGGCTTTCTGAACGAGCCTTCGCCGGGGCGACATCACAAATCCGAGCGCATTGCAGAGGACGTGTTACGGCATGTCGCGCCGGAGCTCGCCGGCAAATTCCGATTGCGATACTATCCGTAGGAGGCAAGCCGATGAGAAGCAACGGTCTGGAGTATCAGGAACAGCAACCAGATTCCCCCATCCGGCGCAGGGTGCTGGGCTGGCTGGTGGGGTTAATCAATCTGGGTGTGATAGCGGGCTTTATCGCGCCGGTGCTGGGTTTCATCAGCTCGCCCGCGCGACGACGGCGCGAGCCGGGGGAATGGATACCGGTACTCAATGCCCACGAGCTGAAACCCGGTGAGACCAGAGCGGTGACGTACTCGTTGATGGTGAAAGACGGCTACATGACCGCTGAGCATCGATACAGCGTTTACCTGTACCATCGAAGCGACGGTACTGTGCTGGCGTTTGACCCATCCTGCCCGCACCTTGGTTGTCGGGTGGAGTTCAAGGAGCGCAAGCAGCGTTACGTCTGTCCCTGTCACGGTGGGGTATTTGACACCGAGGGGAACCTGGTCTCCGGTCCGCCTCCAACCGGGTTAACGAAGCTGCCTGCACGTGTAGATGGAGGCAAAATCTGGATACAGAGGGTGTAGGACGATGGCACACCTGATAGAAAAAACCACCGAGAAACCGACGCCTCGCTCGGACGGCAAGCCTGAAAGGGGCGCAGAACTGCCTCACCGGGCGGGGCGGGTTGGTGCGGTGCGTGACTGGATAGAAGAGCGCACCGGATTGTTTGGCTTCATCAAGCACCATCTGGACGAACCGATGCCTCCGGGTGTAGGGTGGTGGCAAACTCTGGGCAATCTACTGCTCACACTGCTCATTTTCCAGTTCATTACCGGCTTCGCGCTGGCGATGTTCTACGCTCCTACACCCGACCACGCGCATGAGAGCGTGAAGCACATCACCGAGAACGTGCCTCTGGGCGCGTTCATTCGCGGATTGCATCACTGGGGTTCTTCGTTCATCATGCTGGTGGTGGTGCTGCACATCCTGCGCGTGTTCTTCTGGGGGGCTTACAAGAAGCCGCGCGAACTCACCTGGCTGGTCGGCGTTGCCATCTTTCAGGTGATACTGGCGTTCGCCTTCACCGGCTACCTGCTGATTTGGGACCAGAAGGCGTACTGGGCGACGGTGGTGGGCACACGATTCGCCAGCACCGTACCCGTTATCGGTGAGTGGCTGATGCACTTCCTGCGCGGCGGTAAGGAGGTAGGAGCGCTGACGCTTACCCGCTTCTACGCCATCCACATCATGCTGTTGCCGGTGGCGCTGGTGCTGCTTACCGCAGCGCATCTGTATCTGGTTCGGCGATTGCACATCGCCGGCCCGGTAGTTCCGCAGAAGGGTGCGCCGCAGCCGTTCTATCCCTACCAGCTGTTCCGCGACGCGGTGGTGGTGCTGGTGGGCATGGGATTGTTGATGACCTGCGCTCTGTTGTTCAAGCCGCCGCTGTATCCCGTTGCCGACCCATCGGGTACGGCGTTCACCCCACGTCCGGAATGGTACTTTCTCGGCTTGTACGAACTGTTGAAGCTGATGCCCCCCAAACTGGAGGTGCTGGGCACGGTGGTGATACCGGGGTTGGTGGCTATCGGCATGATACTGTTGCCATGGCTGGACCGCTCGCCATCACGCCATCCCGCCTACCGTAAGTGGGTGATTGACGTGGGGCTGATCGTTATCTTTCTGATAGGCACGCTCACGCTGAAGGGCATCCTGTCCGAGCCGCCAGAGGTAATACCGCAGAGCACATCGGTTTCCTCTTCGACTACCGGTTCGCGGTAGCAATCCGTCGGATTGCTGGGCAGACACAGGGGCTGTTCCCTGCAGCCGAACGTATTCGGCGCAGGCAGGGGGCAGCCCTTGTGGTTGCTCTTTTTGCAGGACACCGTTTCCCCAATCGCTAACTATCAACCACTATGCGCAAAAGTCGAACAGTTCGAACAACCGTTCCCCTCGCAGCGGTGGTGCTGGTGCTTGTCGCGTCCGCGCTATGGTACCGCTGGATGCCTGCGCGGGGGGATTTTACCGGCAAAGTGGTGGGAGTCTCCGACGGCGACACGATAGAGGTGATGCGTGCGGGACGCGCGGTGCGTGTGCGCCTGCAGGGGATAGATTGCCCGGAAAGCCACCAAGCGTACGGCACACGGGCGAAACAGTTTACCGCCGAACTGGTGTTTGGTAAGACGGTGGCGGTGCAGGTCCACGGAACCGACCAGTACGGGCGCATTCTCGGCGAAGTGATTCTTCCTGATGGGCGCAGTCTGAACCGCGAGCTGGTGCGCAATGGCTATGCGTGGTGGTATCGACGCTATTCGGACGACCCGGTGCTACAGCAGCTGGAGGAGGAGGCGCGGCGCGAGCGACGGGGCTTATGGCGTGACAAGAATCCAACCCCGCCCTGGGAGTTTCGGAGAGAGCACAGGAGGAGATAAAGGAGGCGGACGGTGCGAACTTCTTGCTACTTGCGAGGCAGACAGGGTTTACTACCCCCGCTTCTGCTGGCAGTGTTGTGCTTTGCACTGCTGGCGACAGGCTGTGCAAAGCGAACGCGTACAGCAACCGCGCGCGTGGTGCAGGGGCATCACGAGCAGCCAATAGGGCAAAGCGTTCGTGACGCCATAGCCGTGGTAGGCAGAGCAGGCGAGCACGGATGCTACATCGCTTGCGAGGAAGAAGCGCGAATCCCTCCTGTTAGCCAGTTGATTTCTTTTGGAAAGCGTAAGCCTGCAGTGCGCGTTGTCTTTAACGGACAACCCAGCCCCTGGTTTGAGCAGATAGTGTGGATGGGCTTCCCCTTTAACAATGAGAGGTTCTTTTTCGTTGCCAGAATGGGTAACAAGGAGTTTCTGTACGAGGGGCTTCGCCGGATAGGAGCGTATGATGGGGTTACCTTGGCGTTTGCTGTAAGCAAAGATGGCAAAACGTTCGCATACGCCGCGCGTCGGGGTAACCAGTGGTTCATTGTGCGCAATGGTCAAGAGACGCCGGTCTCCGGCGGAGCGATTACGGACCTCGTTCTCAGCCCCGACGGAAGTCAAATCGCTTACGCACTCGAGCAAGCGGGTAAGCAGACCATCATCGCCAACGGAAAGCCTGTGGGCGGCTACCAGCAGATAACCCTCTATTTCATCGGCAACGACGGGAAGAGGCTGGTTTACGAAGCAAAGCAGGGTGGTAAGAGGTTTTTAGTTGCCGATGGTAAGCAGGGACCTCCGTATACCCTTATCCGCTGGCTGTCGCTGGCAGACGATGGGCGAGTGCAGGCTTACGTAGCGCAAGCGGGCGGCAAACAGTTTGTCGTTTGGCACGGCAGGCGGTCGCCCCCATATGACGAGGTAGGTATCCCGAGCCTGAGCCGCGACGGAAAGCAGGTCGCTTATCCTGCAAGAATCGGTAATCGGTGGACGATAGTGGTGAACGGACAAAAACGAGGTAGATACGACCAAGTCGAGTCCGTGCAGGTTGGCGAAGATGGAAACGTGGCGGCTGCGGCGGTGCAGGACGGAGGACAATGGTTTGTAATGGTCGACGGACGTCGAGAGGGACCATACGATTCGGTAAACCCCACACTCGGTTCTAACCACATGACAGGCCCCTTTGGGGGACTGGTGTCACAGCTTGCAGTGGGAGCAGGCAGCAGGCGTGTGGGCTATGCAGCGGAGGTGGGCGGCAAATGGTTCGTGGTTGTGGGCGGCAAACGCAGTGCGCCGTACGACCATGCTTACCCCCCTGTTTTCAGCCATGATGGCGCACATGTAGCCTTTCTCGCTGTAAGGGGTAACAGAGGTCTGATTGTGCTGGACGGCAGGGAAGGTCCCCAGTATGATTACATTTCTTCTGGTCCAGTCTTTCGCAAAGACGGTTATCTGGAATACCTCGCCGTCCGTGGAGAGACGCTGTACCGCGTCACTGTGCCGGTGAAATAACCTCGCTTGCAGGAATCCCCCTGCCCGCTCCCGAAAGCGTACCCTAACACTGTCAGCACAGAGGAAAGGAGCGTTCACAGCATGGAAATCGGCATATTGACCGCGCCGTTTGGTGGAGAACCATTAGAGGTCGTAGCGGCTTTCGCAGGCGAGCACGGCTTCGCCGCGCTGGAGGTTGCCTCGGGACCGGGTTCCAAACATATCGATATCACGAACTTCACGCAGGCGGATGCCGAGCGCGTTCTGGAGCTGATGGAACGACGCGCCCTGCGCATCAGCAGTGTGGCGATGTACACCAATACCACCCCCGCTGACCCGCAGGAGCGTGCGAAAGTGATTGACCTGCTGAAGAAAGCGGTGGACGCCGCGCATCTGCTGGGCGTGGACGTGGTGTGCACCCTTGGTGGGATGCCCGTGCCCGGCAAGGATAAGTTCAAGACCATTCAGGAGGACTGCACGCAGGTCTTCCCGCCGGTACTGGATTACGCGGGCGAGCGTGGCATCAAAATCGCGCTGGAGAACTGGTACGCCACCAATATGCAGGGACTGGAGCACTGGAAGTGCATGTTCGACGCCATCCCGCATGAGAACTTCGGCTTGAACTTCGACCCGTCACACCTGATATGGCAGGGCATCGACTACATCGCGGCGGTGCATCATTTCGGCAAGCGCATCTTCCACACGCACGCCAAGGACACCGAGATTCGCGAGGATAAATTGCGCTGGCTGGGCAATCAAGCGCACGGCTGGTGGCGCTACGTCATCCCCGGCTTTGGCGCGGTGCGCTGGGGCGAATATATCGGCGCACTGCGGTCGGTCGGCTACGACGGCGTGCTCTCCATTGAGCACGAGGACAGCGCGTTCGGACGCGAAGAGGGCTTCCTCGCTGGCAAGCGATACCTGAGCCAGTTTGTGTAGCAGGAGGGCGACAATGGCATATCTGCTGGGCGTCGATGTCGGTACCAGCGGCACGAAGGCGTTGCTCATCGATGAAAGCGGGAAGGTGGTCGCCCGCGCGGTGAGCGAGTACCCGCTGTATACCCCCAAACCCCTCTGGGCGGAGCAGGAGCCTGCCGACTGGTGGCGAGCCACCTGCGAGAGCATTCGCGAGGTATTACGCCAGGCAGGCATCACCGGCGAGCAGGTGCAGGGCGTAGGCTTATCGGGGCAGATGCACGGCTCGGTATTCCTCGATGAGAACAATCAGGTCATCCGTCCCGCCATCCTGTGGTGCGACCAGCGCACGGCGGCGGAGTGCGCGTGGATTACCGAAACCGTCGGGCGCGAGCGCGTGGTGGAGCTGACCTCCAACCCGGTGCTCACAGGCTTTCAGGCTGGCAAGATTATCTGGCTGCGTAACAACGAGCCGGAGGCGTACGCCCGTGTGCGCAAGGTGCTGTTACCCAAAGACTACATCCGCTACCTGCTCACCGGCGAGTATGCAACGGAGGTATCCGACGCTTCGGGCACGTCGCTGTTCAATGTGCGCAAGCGTCAGTGGGCGGATGAGGTGCTGGACGCTATCGGCATCCCGCGCCAGTGGATGCCCAGAGTGTACGAGTCGCCCGAAATCACCGGGCGCATCACCGCCGAAGCGGCGGCAGCAACAGGGCTGAAAGAGGGCACTCCCGTTGTTGGCGGCGGCGGTGACCAGGCGGCGGGCGCAGTGGGCAACGGCATCGTGGAGACGGGTGTGGTGTCGGTGTCGGTGGGCACATCGGGCGTGGTGTTCGCCTTTGCGGACGAGCCGGTGGTGGACCCCGGTTTGCGCACGCACACCTTCTGCCACGCGGTGCCCGGCAAATGGCACGTGATGGGCGTGATGCTGTCGGCAGGAGGTAGCCTGCGCTGGTGGCGTGACGCCTTCGCTACCGAAGAGAAGAGCGTTGCCTCCGCGATGGGCGTAGACCCCTATGAGCTCATCACCGCCGAGGCGGCGCAGGCTCCGCTGGGCACGGAGGGCTTAATCTTCCTGCCCTACCTCACGGGCGAGCGCACCCCTCACGCCGACCCTCACGCACGAGGCGTCTTCTTCGGCATCACCCTGCGTTCCGACCGATCGCATTTCGCCCGCGCAATACTGGAGGGAGTGGCGTTCGGCTTGCGCGACTCCTTTGAAATCCTGCGCGAGATGGGCTTGCCGATTACACAGGTACGGGCATCGGGTGGAGGAGCACGCAGTGCGGTGTGGAGGCAGATCCTCGCCGATGTGTCGGGCTACGACCACGTGACCATCAACGTGGACGAGGGACCGGCGTTCGGCGTGGCGCTGCTGGCGGGTGTGGGCACAGGCGTGTGGAAGAGCGTCCCCGAAGCCTGTCACGCTACCATCGAAGTGGTGAGCAACACGCCCGCCAACCCCGACGCTCACCGCGCCTACGAGCGGTATTACGCGCTCTACCGCAAGCTGTACCAGCACCTGAAGGCGGATTTCGCCGAGGTAGCAGGGCTCATGGAGTAGCAAATATCCGGAGGGCGAGGCTCCTGCCGAGCCGTTCAGTTTTCGGTCGCGACGGAGCGCGACCCTCCAAATCCAATCGCGGGGAGGGCGAGGCTCCTGCCAAGCCGTAGCACTTCGCCGAATGCGCACTGAGGTGCGCTACTACGAACGGAGCATGGATACCCTCCGTCGCATCCTGAAAAGAGCCATGCTGAGCGAAGTGAAACATTCCCGAGATGCTTCGCTTCGCTCCGATTGCAAAGGACAGGAACAAAGGTCTGGAGGTGATGTCAATGTGCAGAAGGCTCGGCTGCTTTTTGTTCACTGTTTTGTTCGGCATCACCATCTTTGTCGCCTGGTGGTTTCATTCGCCCCGTCGAGACCTTTCGACCCCCGCCAAACAGGGGGCACTTACGCTTCGAGCAGCATACGTTGCAGAAGACAACCTCTTCAACAGCTCCGCCTTCTGCCCGGTGAAAAACATTGTGCTGGAGTTTCAGGTGCAAGCGAACGTGACCACTGCCCAGACCTACAGTGTGCCCCTTCGCGTTGTCACCTCTGATGGCGCTACCGAATTGGTGGAAGGATATGAGGTGTGGAATTTGGGCACGCCCCAGGGGTTCTGGGCGCGTATCTGGCACTTTATTCTTTCGTATATTCGTTCTTCAGGCAATGCGCCCCCTACCATCCGGGCGTGTATCCCTGTTGCCTATTCTTCATCGGCTCGGTATCTGGATGTGTATGCGGACTCGCCTGCAGCCGACGGTAGCCGTTGGCGGCTGGTCAACTTACCGCGCGCGTTACACGCTATCACACCGCCTGTGCAAATAGCGAATACTTACCGTTGTGAGGATTTCCTGATACATGCGCGAGCAAAGCAGCAGCCCGTGTCTGCCGGTTCCGCGGATGGGCCATCTGTGATAGAACTCGCGCTTGACACGCAGGTGAACCATCCTCCATCCCCAAACTTCATGCTGTATGTGGCTCTGAAGAGCGTCACGCCGGAATGGGCACCGGGCAGTTCCATTCAGATAAAGGAAAATGAGTTTGTTTCGGTGGACGTGGTTACCGCCCATACTGCGCGCACTGTCTATCTCCTGCGGCTTCCGTTTGCACAGAACCAGCGATATGTGCGGGTGGAATGCGAAGGTTGGCTGGCGCGCCATCAGACCGACATGCGTTTGCTGCGCTTGCCTCTTCGCAAGATAACCACAGTTAACGGCAAGCGTCTGTCCGTTATCGCGCCTCAACGTCAACTGGCGGTTAACCTGCTCGGCGGTACCGTAAAGATTCCCGGGGAGAAAGAACTACCACAGCTTCCTAAAGTGCAATCTGTGTCTCCATCCAGTCACAATGTCTTCTTTTTCTATCAGAGGGATGTACGTGACCCGCCCGAGCTGCACTCGCTGGATGTGGTAGTGGTTTTGCCTGAGCCCGGCAAAGCCGGGAAGTCGTTCGTAACACAAAGCGAACCGGGAGGGTTGGAGCGTCTCGTGGTCACATTGCCTCATGGCAAGCCAGCACCTCGCGAGATGTTGGTCTACCTGTGGGGAAGTGGGGAGGCATGGCGCAGTAAGAAACACCGTTTTACCCTCACTCTGCCCATTCAACGGGAGGCAAAATAACGCACCTCTTGCCCTATACCCTCTCTTTCGTGTAACATAGGGTGTGCAACTTACGGAAGGTGTCTGAAAGCATGTGTCTGGTGGCGTTGATTTCGTTCATTCTGGCGTGGAAGTTTCCGGTCTTCTGGCTGGTGTTCTTCTGGTCGCTGTGGGCGGCGTCGAGGCAGGTCAAAACAACCTACTACTATCGCTACCAGCAGACCACCTACCAGCCCCCGCCTCCGCGCACGGAACCGCCTCCGCGTCGAAACACGCTGTACGACCTGCTGGAGGTGAGCCCCAACGCCTCGCCGGAGGTGATTAAAGCCGCTTACCGCCAGCTTGCGCTCAAGTATCATCCCGACAAACAGCCGGATGCACGGGCGCGACAGCAGGCGGAAGAGCGGATGAAACGAATCAACGCCGCCTACCACATCCTTTCCGACCCTGCGCGGCGTGCGGAGTACGATCGTCGCCTGCGCGAGGAGTTGAGTTAATCCACAAGGAGGGTATTGCCATGAAGTGTCCAAAATGCGGTGCGGAAGTAAAGGAAGGATTAGCCGCGTGTAGCGTGTGCTTTGCCCCATTGACGGGCGAGGAAGCGGAGCGCGTGGCGAAGCTGGCAAAAGAGGCTCCCCAGATAACACCCCGGACGCAGCGCAAAGCGGAATCTGTGCCCGGAAGCTCCGGCGGTAAAGGCGGTAAAGCGGTCGCGGTGATACTGCTTATCATCCTGCTGGCGGCAGCGGGCGCAGGGGGCTGGTATTACTTCATCTACATGCGCTCACCCCAGTACGCCGCGCGTCAGTTTCTGGACGCCCTGAAGGCAAAGGACTATGAGAAGATATACCAGTCCTGCGTGTGGACGGGATTTCTTGGTTTCGTGAAAAGCGGGCAGGACGTTCAGCAGATCTTCAATATAGCGAAGCAGATCGGTCTGGACGTAACCATCGAATCCTACTCTATCAAAGAGGTAACCACTCAGGAGAACCGGGCAACTGTGAAGACCTCGGTAACACGCGGAGGCAAGAACGACGACTGGAATGTGATTGTGGTAAAGGGCGAAGATGGCAAGTGGAAGTGTGACCTGCTGAGCAGTATCATGTCTGCCGCAGGCGGCTCTCTCAAATTGCCTTCCGTCCCCGGTCTGAGGTTAGGAAGGTAACTCCACTCTGGTTACGAGGAGGGTTCATGAGGAACTGCTGGCTTTTCCTTATCCTGTTAATGCTGGCGAAAAGTTCGTCCGCACAGAGTGACCTTTTTCCCTTCGTGGTGCCGTGGGACATCGCTCCCTCTGGCGTCGCTGACCTGAGCGGTTTACTGCACCGCCCTGCAGGTAAGTTCGGGCACGTGCATGTGGGCGCGGATGGACATCTCTACGTGGGCAGTCAGCGCATCCGCTTCTGGGGAGTAGATATGACCGCCGACTCCTGCTTCCAGCACAAAAACAACGCGCCGAAGGTCGCCTTGCGCCTGGCAAAAGCGGGGGTGAATGTAGTGCGTTTCCACCACATGGATGCGCCGTGGGCGAACCCGTCCCTGATAGACTACTCGAAGGGCAACTCGCGCCAGCTGAACGCGCAGGCTCTGGACAATCTGGACTACTTCTTTGCGCAGCTGAAGAAGGTGGGCGTCTACGCGAACATCAACTTGCTGGTTCATCGTCGCTTCTTCGCCTCCGATGGACTGCCTGCTGAGATAGAAAGCCTCTCCGACCAGAAAGACCAGCACGTTATCGGCTTTTTCTACCAGCCGATGCTGGAGCTGCAGAAAGAATATGCACGGCTGCTGCTCACCCATCGCAACCCCTACACGGGCTTGACGTACGCGCAGGATCCCGCCGTTGCTTTCGTGGAGATAAACAACGAGAACGGGCTGGTGCACGGCTTTCTGGGCGGAGTGACCGACCGTATTCCGGCGGTGTTTCAGGCAGACCTGCAGAGGCAGTGGAACGAGTGGCTCATTGCCAGGTACGGCAACACGCAGGCTCTACGTCAGGCCTGGGGCGAGCGTAGCGAGCCGCTGGGGCAGGAGATGATTACCAACGGCAACTATACCGGCGGCACGACGGGCTGGTACCTGGAACAGTTTGAGGGCGCTCAGGCAACGGCGACGGTAGTAACCGATGCCCCATCGGGATACAACCGCTCCGTCCGTATACAGGTCACCCGTACGGGCACGCAAGGATGGCATGTTCAGTGGTCGCAATCGGCACTGGCGGTGAGCGGTAACGGGCTGTACACCCTCTCCTTCTGGGCAAAGGCGAACACCGCTCGCAATTTTACTGTGGCGGTTGCGATGGCGCATGAACCGTGGCAGGGTCTGGGTCCGTGGATATCGGTTCCGCTCACAACCTCATGGCAGCGTTACGAGTATACCTTTGTGGCAAGCCAGAGCGATGATAACGCACGGTTGCTTTTCACCGACATGGGCTTGCAGACCGGCACATACTGGATAACAGGGGTGTCCCTGCGCCCGGGCGGCACTTTGCGTGTGCTGCCGGAGGGGCAAACGCTGGAAGCGAAGACGGTCGCCAATGTGATGCGCAGTAACTGGGGAGCCACGCACGAACTCGTTCAAAAGGACTGGTTGCGCTTCTTGCGGGACACGGAGGAGCGATACTGGACCACTATCTACCGCTACTTGAAGAACGATCTCGGCGTGCGCGCGCTGGTGACGGGCACTATTGTTGGCTGCACGATGCCTAACCTGATGGCGCAGATGGACCTGGTGGACACACATGCCTACTGGCAACATCCCGAGTTCCCGGGCGGAGTCTGGGACAACCGCAACTGGTACATCCGCAACATCTCGATGGTGAACGAGCGCGGAGGCACGCTCACATGGCTCGCGCCGAAGCGGGTGCTGGGCAAACCACACACGCTCACCGAGTATAACCATCCCGCCCCGAATACCTTTACCGGTGAAGGACTGCTCATTGCGGCGGCGTACGGATTGCTACAGGATTGGGACGCGATTTACTTTTATACCTATGCACACCGCCGCGACAACCTGAACGCCCGCAAGATTACCGGCTTCTTTGACATCGACCAGCACCCTGTGCAGTGGGTGAGTTTAGTGTCGGCAGGGGCGATGTTCCTGCGGGGGGACGTGTCGCCTGCGCAACAGCTGGTAGCGGTGTCGCTGAGCCGCGAACAGGAGATAGACGCCCTGCGCAACAGCTGGGCGTGGAGGCTGGTGGACGGTTCGGACGCAGGGTTGCGCGGAGAGATTGCTCTGAAGCATCGCGTTGCGGTGGCGGTGGAAGGGCAAACGTTACCTCCTGACGCCCTGCGCCCTGAGCAGGTAAATACCTCCGGCAACAGCCTCACCTCAGACACCGGGCAGTTGAAATGGGACTGGAGTGTATCCGGTAAAGGGGTAGTGACCATCTCCACACCGCGCACGAAGGCGGTTATCGGCTTTGGTGGAGGCAGGCAATTTGACCTCGGGGATGGCGTCGTGATAGAACCCGGAAGTACGCGCCAAAACGGCTTCAGCGTGATCACCCTCACCGTCAGGCAGGGCGCGCTCTCCGCACAGGTCACCCAGACCACACAGCTGCTTATCACCGCCACCGGTTACGTGCAGAACACCGGCTGGGGCTGGGAGGAGCTGGGCGATAACCGCGTGACGGTGCGCGATAACTGGGGAACCGCTCCCACGCTGGTGGAGGGCATCCCCGCCCGCATCACTCTGCCCATGCCCGCCGGCGCGGTGCAGGTGTATGCTCTGGACGAACGCGGCGCGCGCAAGGCAAAGATGCCCGTGAGCCGCGATTCCAGCGGTCGAGCGGTGATCCAGATTGGGGCGCAGTACCAGACGCTGTGGTACGAGGTGGTTGCCGCGGCACGCCGACCGGTCGCGACAAAATAGGGGTATAATTGCATTAATGAGAAGTGGTGCGGATGAAAGTTTTGGAAGGACAACGACGGTGGCGCGTCGTACTGGAAAGAGACCCTGAAACAGGTGACTGGGCAGCCTGGTGCCCTGAGCTACCCGGCTGCACTTCTGCAGGTGAAACCGAGCAAGAAGCTTTGCAGAATATCCGTGAAGCCATTGCCCTCTATCTGCAGCCGGATGACCTTGAACTTGCTCCCGGCGCCGTTGTGCGTGAGGTCACCGTTTGATGGGCAAAATCCGACGCATGTCGGCACGTGAAGTGGAGCAGATACTGCGTCGCTACGGGTTTACTCTGGTTTCCCAAAAGGGAAGCCACCGGAAGTGGAAGCACCAGCAGAGCGGGCTGCAGGTGATTGTACCCGAGCATCGCTGGACGTACTCTTCCGGTCGGGACATTGAGAAGCATTTTTCTGAATGCAGATATTCCTGCAAGCGAATGGCAGGTGGAAGAGTAGTCCCACCAGAGGGTTACAGGTGTTACCCATGTCTCCGAACACCTGTAACCCATGTCTCCGGTCTATACACCCCTGCAGGAGAAGGGAGCAGAGGGATAACCACCTACCGTGACCACCGTTCATGAATCGGGGGCAGGGTGGGGAACGGCGCGTGTGGCTCCGCCTGATACCAGTACGCCACCGAGGCGATGTCGTCGGTGAGCGGCTGGAACTTGCCGTTGGGCCACCAGCCCAGTGCCTGAATGGTTACCTTCAGGCTCTGCTTGAAGCGGATAGGGTCGAAGATGTGCCAGCGGTACAAACCGTGTCTGGGCACCTCGCCGGGCTCTTGACGCCACAGGGGATAACCGGTGAAGGGCGCGTTGAAGGTTTCACCGAAACCCCAGGCACCACAGAAGTAATCTTCCGTGCCCGTTCCGCATATCGTGGGGTACTCGGTGTCGCCGTCCATGTAGAACTTGATCTCACCTTCGCCCCACCATCCATTGGAGAGTTGCGTCCATGCCAGAAACGTACCCACGTAATGCCCCTGTCCCTTCACGCCGTCCAGAATGACGTGTTCGGGGTATTCGCGCGTGGTCAGCGAGCGTCGCCACTGCGCATGCAGGGTGGCGGCGTTGTCCGGGATGTCGGTCAGCGCGTAGGTAATCTGGTAGAAGAAGCCGTGAATCGGCTCCCACCGCTGGTTCTCGATGGTGATTCGCGCCCGCTTGCGGAAGGGCATCGGCAGGTAGCAGTTGAAACCGCCTGATGGGTTGACCGCTACCGGCAGAGAGACCACATTGTAGCGCAATCCATGTCCGTTGCAGAAGAAGTCTCCCAAAGGCACTTCCACCGATGGCGTGCTCTCGTCATCCCAGTACATGCGCAGTATCGTGTCGCGATACGCTTTCACGTCGACGGTAATCCAGATGTGCTGGATGATGCCCGGCCCCTGAATATCCGCCAGCGTGGTGGTAGTTCCGGGTTCCAGCGTGATACAAGGACGTACTTTCCAGCCTTTGCCCAGCATTGAAGCGGCGTTGTGCTCATCGGGTTCCGCTTTGGCGCCGCCCCCACGCTCGCCCGTTGGGTTTTCAGCGGAGATAGAGCGCGTTTCGGCACTGGACAACAGCGGAAGGCTACCTAATCCCAGGTTTAGCAGGTGCAAGTCGTTCATCCGAAATCCTCCGTGCAGATATTGTCGCCGTGTCATACGGAGTCTTGTTCGTGACCTGAAATGGGCTATCCTTCCGCGATCGCTTGCTCCACGATCTGTTGGCGATGCTCAAACCACCGCATCAAGGTCTGGCGCGTTTCTGCTGTCAACGAAAGGTTCTTGGGGCACAGTAGACGCAGAAGCAGACTACTGGCGAGCTAATACATCGCCCCCAAACAACAGCCGCGACAACGTGATAAACTCTTCCAGTGAAAGAGTCTCGCCACGCCGCTGGGGGTCTATACCCGCCTCGTGCAGTACACTTTCCACCCGCTCACGCGACAAGCCCAGTCCGCCGCTGAGGGCGTTCAGCAGGGTCTTGCGCCTCTGCCCGAAGGCGGCACGCACCACGCGAAACAGTCTCTTCTCCTCATTGGGCGGAAGCGGTTTGGGCAGAGGGGTGAAGCGCACAATCGCGCTGTCTACTTCTGGCGGGGGATAGAACACCGTGTGCGATACCCTCTGCACGATTTCCACCCGGGAATGGTACTGTGCAAAGATGCTGATCGCGCTGTACTCCGGCGTGCCCGGTTGAGCGATCAGGCGTTCGGCGACCTCGCGCTGAATCATCAACACCGCTCGTGTCCAGCCGCTTGCAACACCGAAGAGCCTGTCCAGGATCGGACTGGTGATGCTGTAGGGAATGTTCGCCACCACCTTGAAGGGGCTGTCGCCGAATGTATCGCGTATCAGCTCGGGCAGGTTCTGACGCAGAAAGTCGCCGTGTATCAGGCGCACGTTCTGAAAACCTCGCAGATTGTGCTGGATGACAGGAATCAACTTGGCGTCCACCTCGAAGGTGAGCACCTGCTTCGCACGTTCCGCCAGCGCGCGGGTGAGCGTACCGATACCGCTGCCGATTTCCATCGCCCCTTCGTCGGGGGAGAGGTCGGCGGCTTGCAGGATTTTTTCCAGAATATTATGGTCGCCCAGGAAATGTTGTCCCTTGCGTTTATCGGGAACCAACCCGAATTGCAGCAGCACCAGACGTATCTGCGACGGCGAAGTGAGCCTCACGTGGCGCCCTCCATGAGCAAAGGAATGGAAAAGGCGGAGCACAAAGGCTCCGCCCACGTTCAGGTGTTAGTCCAGTATATACACTTTGACCTTGCGCATACCGACCCGCTTCGCTTGGTGATAAGTGTCGTGCCCAAGGTCGATGCGATTGCCTTTAATGGCTCCACCGGTATCGGCTGCAATCGCATAGCCATATCCTTCGATATACAGGCGCGTGCCAAGCGGGATGTAGCGAGGGTCTACGGCAACGGTTCCGTAGCCTGCCTTAATCCCGGTTGCGGTGCGTCCCGTACGGCTGCCGCCACAGGCATAAGGTGCGTAGCCCGTAGC
>ERZ511473.992-NODE-992-length-31347-cov-7.432907_pt1 | contig 31347 bp, 27 predicted proteins | sample MGYA00374947_ERZ511473 | MGnify/ENA primary metagenome ERZ511473 (study PRJEB26303, sample SAMN06343854) | sediment metagenome | isolation source: hot spring sediment | place: Canada: British Columbia | collected 2012-09-26 ... | reverse complement strand
CTCTTTATATCCTTTTTCTCCGCCATAGAAATAGACTAACTCGAAGTATATAACGTCATGCTGCTAGGCTGCGAACAAAATGAGGGAGTACTTAAATCTACAGGCTCAATCAATATATAATAATTTACACCCTTATCAAATCTCTTAGTTGTTAACGTATAGACAACTTCGTAACTAGGGTTTATAACGTCAATATTTTGACTATTGGTAACTGAATCTTCCTTGGAAGAATCAGTATTCTGCGAGGAGTCAGCAACTATACCTAATTCTAATTTAATAAGCTCGAGATTAGTTATAGCTGATTGTAAACTGTTGTGAGCACTTTTAAGCCATTCCTTTGATTCATCTGCAGACTTTATACTTCCTGTATCTATATACTGTAAGAAGTGATCATATGCAAATTTTCTGTATTGAAACGTACGATCCATATTTGTTGTAATATCACTCATTTGTTCTTCTTGAATTTGGTTAAAGCCTTCAGGAACTAAAGACCCAAGAGGTTGGTTTTGGCCGTCTTCCATAAGACCTTTAAATTTCTTGAAGTATTCATATAATTGAAGCTTTGATGGATTTTGGTCCTCAAGTTTAGTTATAGTTCCATCCAGATCTTTTAAGAAATTCACAAGTTTAAATACTTGATCATAAAAAACTTCAAAACGTTCTTGTTGTTCTTCTTTCGATACTAACATTTCGCTAGTTTCGAGGTCTGCATTAACTTCTTCGTAGACTGAACTGCACCCAACAATTAAGATCATATATACTAATAATGCGCAAATATATTTCATGTAACTACTCCCTCGTTAAGTTCATAGATTTCCGAATTACTCTTCTTTTTGATATTACCATAATTCGGAAATCTACATCAGTATATTCGAACATCAATCTTCATCAAAAAGCATCTTGCCAAAATTCTCAGCAGTCTCTTTCTGCATATTGGGTAACAAGTGGCTGTAAGTATCTAATGTAATACGTACATCAGCATGTCCAAGTCGTTCTGATACGATCTTGGGATTTACACCCTGTAGAAGTAATAGTGTGGCGTGGGTATGCCTCATGTCGTGCAGGCGAATTTTTGGATTCCCTACTTTCTTGGATATCTCCCTAAATATTCTTCTTATATTGTTACTATTGGCTGGCATACCCATCTCATTGCAGATCACTAGATCATGATCATGGTAGTTGACCGTTGATTCTTTTTCTGAGTTGATCATGTTACAGTGTTTCCTAAGTTGCTTCATTATTTCTTTTGGTAGATCAATTGATCTTGCACCTGCCTTTGTTTTGGTATAGGGCAGGATTTCCTTTCCATCATTACTTAAGGTCTGCGTTATTCGGACACAGTTACTATCCCAGTCAACATCCTTCTTCCGCAACCCCAAAATTTCTCCTTTACGCATGCCAGAGGTCAAGGCGATGTTGAAAAATATGCAATATCTGCTGACACCTTCTGCTTCTTTAAGAAACAATTTTACCTGATCCAGATCCCAGATCGTGATTTCATTCTTAGTAGCAAGGGGACGATCTACAAGTGCTGCAGGATTCTTGGAGATCAGAGACCAACGTTCCGCTTTTTTGAGTGAATCATTAATTAGGGTATGAACCTTTTGAATGTTCTCACCAGAAATCTTTTTCTCTTTGGTTAGTCGATTGTAGAGCTGCTGAATAGACATAGGTGTCAATTTTGACATTTCTATATGTCCCAGATGAGGAATGACATGCTTTTCAATTAGCCAAGTATAAGTTTCGAGAGTCCGCCTCTTGACCTTTGTTACTTTGTCCTCAAGATATTGATCAATCAAGTATTCTTTAAACGTTAGCTTAGTCACTTTGACGTGCGTTCCCATCATTAATGATTGTTCAAGCTCACTCATCGCTTTCTGAGCTTCCTGCTTGGTTTTGAATCCCCTTCGTTTGTATTGCTGCGGTCTCCCATTATCTTTTGATCCGTGGGTAAGAACGAAGTACCAGCCAGTGTCTGCTTTCTTAAGCGTTTTGCCTGCCATTTAAATAACCTCCTAAGACAAATTAAAAAGCAGAAGCAATGCCTCTACTTTTTGCAAGCCGTATTTTTGAAAAGGGTGATTAGAAAGATGTGTTTTCGCTTTCGGTTTTTTTGAGTCTAAAGTTACTGTAAACAGTAAGTCTTTATTAGAGTAATAAGGATCTTCGAGTAAAGAGTACCTGAACTTATTTAAAGCTTTCTCAGCATCCTCCCTAGAATTAAATCCATGTTTCTCAAATAAGTTTAATTTTTCACCCTCCTTCGTTAACTGAGATAATTGGTAGTACCAACATGGATTTTTTCTCATTGTCATTACCCCTCGAAACAAATTAAAAGCTGGAACAATGAGTCCCAGCTGATTATTAGAACAGTTATCGAGGAAATTATTTTTTGCATTGCTTTTGGATTCATTTAAATCATGAATCGTCTGTTATCTTTTTAATCTTCATTAGTATTAATCCCTGTCTCTGATAGCACATATTCCTTAACAGCTGCTTTCGGTATCCGGTACACTTTCATCTTTAGAGATTTGATTTGTCCATTCCTGAGAAGCTCATAAGCTTTAGACCGTCCAATAATGAGAGCTTCCATTAGATCTTCGATAGTCATGATATCGTCATAGCGTTCAAACACAATTCATCATCCTCTCTGATAAGTAGTCAATTACAATTGGAAAATATATCACTTCTGCCTGTTAGAAATCAGCCCAATATTATAGAAGATGCAATAACGAGAGAATCCCTCAGTTGCTTTAAGGAGAAACTCTAACTGGTTTGAATTTAGTACATTGTTTTCCTCTTTAATATTTGGACGATCTACTAGTGCTGCAGGATTTTTAGATAGTAGTGACCACCTTACGGCTGTTTCGAGGGAATGGTTAATCAGTTTATGGAGTTTTCCCAAATTCTGGTCAGTGATCTGTTTCGATTTCAATATTTGTTTATAGAATTGTTTAATCCCCTTGTGAGTTAGTTTCGATAAATCCAAATGCCCGATATAAGGATTGATGTACTTTTCAATAAGCTGTGTATAGATTTCGAGATTTCTTATTTTCACTCTAGTCATGTTATATTTGAGATACTTTTCGAACAAGAATGCTTTGAATGACATTCTAGACGCTTTGATGAGTGTTCCCTTCATCAATGAAATTTCCATATCCATTAAAGCATTTTCTGCTTCTTTCTTAGTTCTGAATCCCCTTCTCATATTTTGATGATCTATGAACCAAACTTTTTTCGATTTGCTACTCATCTTAAATCCCCCTTAAATAATTAAAGCCGGACATTTTGTGCCAGCTGATTATTTCAGTGGTTGGAGGGTAAATAATTTTTTGCTATTGGTTCTTGGATTTATTCGTCTATTAAATCTTCCACAAGTATAATATCTTCGTAACGATCAAACATAATTCAACATCGTTTCTATATAGGTAGTCATGTATACTCTTATAATATATAATTACTGGAACTACTTTCTAATTGAAGTTTCTTTAATCCTTCGAATTTAAGCAGTGAATTATTAGTCTAAGATAGTGCGTATTAACCAAAAAAATGTTGTGGCTTACTGGCTTGCTGGCTTAATGGCTTTAAAGAGGAGGGTAAATATGGAGATACACAAAAATCCAAAAGTAAAGTATGTTCCGTATAAACCAGAGAAAGGAAAAATAATAAGTCAGGTAAAACGTCTGAGTAAATATTATTACAAGAAACATGGTTACCGTATCAGTATAATTAACAACCCAAATGATAAAGGCTCAAAAGAATCCCAAGTATTGTATCCCTATCTAAAACACAAAATATCCCTTCACAAAATTGCAAATGAAAGTACAGCAGATGATGGAAACTTCTTTTTTTACCCAACACACAAGATTTATGAAAACACTGGTAATAAAGCTAAGCATGTCGGTTATCGTGTTCGTTGCATAAAACTTGTAATAGGTGATGATTTTGGTGGGATTCAGTTTAAAGTGATGAGTCTTAGTTACAACAAAGAAGAATTCAGATTAGGGAAATGGCTTGAAGAAAAAACTTTAACTACAAACGGATTCAAAGCTCCTAAAGTCAACGAAAATGTTGAAAAACTAATCACTGATTTATCTAATATGAATATAAAAAAATCCATCATAATTTTCTCGATTGTTGGATGGAACTTGGTGGATAAGAACTGGTATTACGTACCCTTTAGTCGAGGTGGAGTAAACGAAAATATATATGAATTGAATTACATCCATGATAACTTTAAGTTCGAAATAGATGAAAATACGGATGAAGTCCAAGCATACAAGGAAATGCAGAGATTATTGGAAATTACAAATAAACAGATCACTGTTCCTTTGTTGTCCTTCATGGTTATTTCATCTTTACTTACCTTAGTCGAGTTCTATAATAATGAATTTCCTAGATTCTTGATTTGCTTGAGTGGAACAAAAGAAGGGGATAAAGAGGAACTCGCTAATCTGTTTTGCACTATCTACAATAGGTCTAAACATATTAAACGATTGGATGGAATAATCCATACAAACTTTAAGTTGGAAACAAAATTATTACAAGAGAAGGTTGATAAAGTAAGAGATGCAGTATTCATAGGCAAAATTAATAATGAAAAAGATAAAAAATCTTACTTGAAACTAATAGATAATAACAATTCAAACCGGTTATCTTGCGGATTGTTAATGCTATCTGATACTCCTATTCATAGAGATTCAGTCTTGAATATTAACATTGAAGATATGTCTATTGACGAAGAAATACTTGAATTTCACAAAACAAAATCGGCTGTATTTACTACATGGTTTAGCTCCTTTATTAGCTTCATTCAAAAATCAACGGACAGCCCAAAATGGAGAGTTAGCAATAAAGGGAAGATGGATATGCTATATGATGAGTGTAAAGACAGATTAGATGATGGAATTCAAGATTATGACATAAACCAACTGAGACACAATGCTTGGTTGTTGATGGGGTATATGTTATTTCTGCGTCATGGACTTGAATTACAGGTATTGAGCAAAAAGGATTTTGATGTCTTGGTGAATGATGCTGTAGTCGATATCCGACAGTCTTGCAAGATAGATTCAGGAGGTACAATAGAAAAACTGAACAAGAATATCTCTACTGGTTCACATTCCATAGAAGATTTGGCTATTACATTTTTGAATGCTTTAAATAAAATTGTTACGGACGAAAAAATAATAGGAATTGATGACAAATCAAAGAAAACAGAGCAAGGTCGGATCGAGTGGGGTCGGATTGATGGCAATACTCTTTATTTAGAAAATACGAAAGTCTTTAATTTTGTAAAAGAATCCACAAAAGGAAACAAAATAGAACTTGAATTCGAAAAAGATAGTAAATCGATTTACCAACACCTCTATAAAAAGGATGTAATAATTACAAAAGAAGTAGGTAAAGAAATAAGATATGGCAAGAGATTAAAGCAGGTGCATTATATCGATTATGATATCAAGCTTATAAAAGAGTTTCTATTGGAAAATGAATGCGAACTAATATTCTTCAAAGACAAATGATTCAATAAACTAAGCCAACTGTTCAATGACTTAGTTTAATTTCATTCTAGAGTCATTGTCGTGATAATTGATAAACAGGATACTGAATTTGTATAATATTTCCGATCTTCCTTCTAAGGGAAAAACCCCAAAACCCGCGTAGTTATAACGTTTTTTTGTGTTTTTAGCACGCTATTTGTGCTAAGTAAATATTCTTATATTTTATATTTTAGAATCTAACCAACTTTCCAACAAATTACGCATTCGCTTTGAAGGGATATAGATGGCTATAGGATTACCTTGACGAATTGCTGAACGAAATATCCACTGCAATAAATCAGATAACGCAAGTAAATCATCATTAACTTTGATGTGGTGGTCGTTAAAAAATTGTTTTTCTATTGGATTAGGAAATCTGTTAAGTAAGAAGGCGAGAACAGACTTGTGGCTATATCTATTTGTTGCACGTAAGTTAAAAGGAGTAAAGCATGCATCACCTCTTAAATTGGTTTTATTGTCCGATTCGAGCTTACTAAAACCTTTCCCTTGAAGAGACCTTCTGATATTATCTTTTTCTCCCTTGTATGCAGTCCAGAGTATTTCACCAGATTTTGCCTTCATGATGTTGCGAAAATAGTTATACTGATTATTTTTCAATTGCTTAACCTTTTCTTTGTTCTCTTTGTCTACAAACCATTTATTTGACAGTGCATTTTCTTTATTGCCAATGTCATTTAGATTGCCTTCATATATTCTGATGAGTTCTTTAAAAAGTGTCCGGTCTTCAGAAAAGTTTTTACGTGGTTCGAGTTTGTAACGGTCAGCTTGCTTTGTCACTGAATAAAATTTGTAGTGGATATCATGTAAGTCGTAATAATAGCATTGCAATTGACCTTTAAACAGATAAGTCAAGATATAAACTTCCTTAAATAAACTGAATATTTTTGCAGGAAAGGTCCACACTAATGCAATGTTTTTAACCGCATAAAGATTACCTGCCAAAGAGTGAACCATGACTTCATTATACTGAGTATCAGATAGAGGATTTCCTTTCCAAATCACTTTAGAATCATTATCAATCTCAATTCTTCCGCTGTCTAAAAGAACAGGAATATCGTGACGTCGTATGCTGTTTAATTGTGACATGACGTCCATGACTTCGTCTAGAATGAGTATATAATTCTTTCCCTTTAAAAGTTCCATTAGTTCATCATCTGCAAGAGCAAATAATGCATGTGTAGTTGCAATATCTTTCCCTTTTGATATCAAGCGCTTTAATGATAACAACTTTTTTCCAGAACCGTGCCTATGTTCGGGTTCCTTAAAACTCCTTGAGCTTACTGCATCTTTAATTCTACTTACTTCGTCAAGAAAGGGTGTAACGTAAATAAATTTTTGTTTTAACGGTGCTTCTTGCATGGTCTGAATTGCGTAACTCGTCTTTCCAGTGCCCATAAGTGAATCGATCACCTTAACTTTCTTCATAGCTAACAACTCCTTTTTAGCTTGTTAGCTTTGAATGAATTAATATTTTTGCATTACTGCTGAGAAAAAAAGAACCCGCCATATTGGAGAGTTCTCATTCATTCTTTTAACCAAACAAACGCAGCCATATTGCTTTTGCGGCTTCAATACATGCACCAGTAACAGCGCCGAACACTTTCCCAATTTGTGCTCCAATAATTCCTCCGAAGATCTCACCGATTTCTTCGCCTTTTCTGCTGCCTTCTCTCATTCCATACATGAGACTCTCGAAAAAGTGTCTATGAATCAGCTCAGCATACTTCGCATTCCCATCATCCGTTTCCTCTTTATGGGGATTGGTGTTAAGTGTGTCGATAATTCCGATCCTCTTTTCAACAGGAATGTGTTTTATGAGAAAGCTGAGTAGCTTGGAAATATTGTAGTGCTCGTAGGCAGAATAATAAATTGGTTCAATATCAACTCCGGTTCCATCAAGTATTCTTCTTCGTACGGAAGAGATCTTCTCTTCTAAAAACATGGTTAGTTCTTCATCCGGTTTCTTTTCGATCGCATTCCAGCCTCTACCCTTCATTGCAATATCAGCCTGATTCATGGCAATAATAATTCTGCTCTTTTCCATTGGCATACAGGGAATGATCACTCCATTAATTAGCTTGTAGGAAGTCATCATATCACGACTCGATCCGTCAATAATAACAAGTACCACATCAATCAAAGGAAGACCATTCTCATCCTTCTCCATCAATTTATCGATGATATTTTGACTATGCCGCAAATCAGCAATTTCAGAGTCTCCAAGCCCTGGGGAATCCCACAATATTAGATTTCTTAATTCATACTTCTGAATATCTGTTGTTTCGGGATCTACCCTATTCCCTACAATGGCTAGATTCATATCGAAAATAGCGTTTATTGTAGAGCTTTTACCGCTTCCAGTTGCACCTGTAAATAATATATTGACTTTGTGAGATTTCAGTCGGATTAGCTGGTTAAATAGATCTTTCTTTTCAGCTTCGTCTAAATTAGAATGTAGGATGTTTTCTTCGAGTTCCTCCCATATTCCTTTGGACAGTTCGGTTGTTACCATTATTTATCTTCACCCCTTTGTTTATTTGCCTCGACATAAATAAGCATCAGCCATGTAACCGGATGGTTAGGGAGGCTGATGCTTAAAGTATAGCTCTCTATTCGAATTGTAATTTATTAGCCAACTGCGCCATTCTCATCAACTTCAGGCTCAATCTCTGGCTTTTTCAATAGCTCTTGAAGTTTTATTAGATCTTCCTGATTTAAATGGGTAGTTAGATATTCTCTGTCGTCTTCTCTAAGGAAATTGTAGAATCTGAGCTGTTCATTCTCATGCAACATTCTCCATAGCTCATTTGGTTTCTCCGCGTCTATAAATCTGAGTTGGACCCAAATAAATCTTTTGTCCATATCATCTGTAGAGAGATACCACACATCCATCTTATGCTCATCACTTAACTGATCGAAGAATTGGGCTTTAACTAGGTAACTTATATATTCCCAAAGACCGACCCGATCAAATAGGCTGAGTTTATCCCATAATATGATTTGATAATCGTAATCAAGTCTTTGCCATATATTGACCTTGTCTGTTGTAGTATAACTATTCCATATGGTTTCAATATTAGCTTTATCTGTTTTTATTATAATGACGAACTTATCCTTTTGTGCTTCAAGCATACTTTCTTCTTTCTCAATATTAGCTTGAATGATAGCTTCCTGCTCCATCTGCTTACGATAAGCTTCACTGTAATAATCAAGGATCGAATCTTCTAGCAATCCACTATAATCAAATCCAAGTATCTCATTGGTCGTTCTCTGAGCTTCATCATATTTATCAGGATCAGTATAGTTATCTTTATCCAAGTACTTTGATATGTCAGGATCTACTTCTGACTGTTCAACAGCTACCGGAAACCATCCCGAATACTGTTCTGGATTAAGCTGCATTTCACTCTTGAAGGTTGGTCGATACAATATAATGATCTGGCTATCTTGATCCCATACTAGTTCCATTCCCAGATTCTCTGTTGCAAATCGTAACGGCACCATTGTTCGACCATTCATAACAATCGGACCGACATCCAGTGTTCGCTTCTGTCCATTGACTACTGCGTTTGTCTTATCGATCCAGACATCCACACTGTTGCCATTAAGCGTTAGAGAAACTTTGCGTTCAGTGGCATTCCATTTAACCGTCCCGCCTAATTCGTTGATAAGTGTTGAGATAGGAAGGAGTGTTCTTCCGTTCTTAACGACAGGAGTAGTACCTTGGGTCGAATCAACCTGCTTTTCTATAGTAGTTTCATAGCTGGATACAAACATGCGTGAATCATTGATTTTCAGATATACCCCATGATTGCCAGTTGTAGTCAGAGTTTCGTTGGCATAAACAGAAGAAGTAGCAATCAATAAGACAAACACGATAAGCGTTAGTAAGTACATCGATTTTATTCTCATTCAGTTCATTCCTTTCAATTATTATTAGTCTTTATTAGTCTTTAATAGACTTTGTTATTTATCCAACTCGTCTTTTATAATCTCGTGTATGTATTCTCGGATGTCATCTGGCGTAAGCATGGCTATTAATTGCTTCTTATTTCTATTGACTTCCTGTTCTTTACCTTCAAGAGCATCACTAAGAAGGTCAAGTAATGTAATATCCAAGGCGATTGCTATCTTTTCAAGTGTGATAATGGTGGGGTTCTTCTCAGCACGTTCTATCTGACCAAGATAGGAAGTATTAATACCTGCATTTAGAGCAAACTGTTCTTGACTTAATTTACGTTTTTGTCGATGAAATCGTACACTTCTTCCTATCATCTCAAGTAGATTCACCGATAATTCACCCCCATAAAAACCTTAAACGATACACAGAATATCTCAATAGGATATAGTCCAGATATCAATGGATATAGACGGTATTTAGTGCTTTAACTGTATTTTTGAAGGACGTCTTGCTGAATTTAATACTCTTCAGCCAACAGCATCGTACTATGGGGGCCATCGTCAATGACGTAGATCTTCTCGTTGAGTTTAGAGGTTGTTAATAGTATGTGTTCTTTGACATAGTTCGGCTCTTCTTGAGAATGCCTGATTATTAATTTGTAGATTCCGAATTCATTGATTGTATCCACTTTAAATAGCTGCATGAAATCCTTATTTGCAACTTTCATCGTGTCTATTAGCTTCCAAAGCAACTGCTGAAGATCCTTGGGAACTCTATTATTGATTCCATCTGTGACATATTTCGTATTGTTGAACACCTATGATTTCCTCCTCCTCTGAATAATAGAAATAAAGACGATCTATTTGACTAGAACGCCTTAAGGATAGAAATAATTTCATGAAGACAATAAATTTCGACAACTTATGCGCTTGCTGCGCTCTCCTTTTCATTCAGTTTCTTCTGTAATAAATTTAAAATTTGCTGATCTGTAACCTTCTCATCCTGCTTCTTCTGATACCATTCATCAAATCCGTCTAATGAACCAGCTAGATCCTGCCAGAACGCTCTCATTTGTTTTTGTATGGCGGTGCTCTTACCCTTTAGCTTTTGTGTTAGATCATTCTTCTTGATTTCTTTATTTGCTGAAGGAGGGATAAGAGTAGATGAGGGAGCAATCTTCTTGGGTGTGACCCAACCTTTCTGTTCATAGTAGTCTTGATATGATTCTGGCAGCACGATCATCTGAGCTTGCTTATCCCAAGTAATAAGTCCGTTATAGATATCACTGGCAACGCCTAACCGACTAGCACATTTCTTCATGCCATCCGTAATCGCTGATTTAGTTGCATCACCTTCGTTCATGCCAGGCTTCACTTGTTCACTTCCAGCATCAATGAAGGTAATCCATTCTTTAAGATCAGGATTATAGAAGCTGAACTCGACATAGATTTTCACTCTGGGCGACTTACCGCTTGGGTCTTCGATTATCTTCTCTGTTTCATGCAGTCCTCGATACTTCCAGAAACCAACGCCGAATACCTCGTTTAAACGTTCAATAACGGATTGCCCAGATACATAGCATCGCTGTCCGAAGCTGTCGTATTGATATGAATGAATAGGGAAGGGGGCATTTAAATGTGAGAATAATGTTGGATGCTCGATTGTCATAATCTACGAAGCCTCCTTGATACTGAATTGCCGAAAGTGGGTTGTCTTTAAACAAGCTTGATGTGCATCAGGATACAGCTCCTTGAGAAGCTTACTATCAACTCCTGTTCGATTGCGGTTTTCCCATTTAATTCTATGGTCACCAGTAGATCCAATTTCGTAATTTCCTAGCATAGATTTAAAATGGTTCTCTACCTCGCTCAATTCTTCCTCAAGACTCTTAAGCTGTTGTTTCATTGATAGATAGGATTCTGCCATCTCAGCCCCTTCAAGCTCGATCGGAGCTGTCTGAGTAGCTCTGGGATACCAAGTGTTCAAGAGGTTAGTAGAAGCGTCTGAACCATCGACTGGAGGGCACTTACAAGCTAGGACATGATTGTCCCAGAAGTCACCAGCTAATCGCAGCATTTGTTCAATCATGTCATCGTCACGATGAACTTCATATTCTCTATACTTATTCCCACCAATTAGTGTCGCAAAATAACCCCAATCCAAACCAGTGATAAACAAATACCACTGCAACTGAACGTAATAATAGTCGGGGATATTCCCATCATTCCAATCCTTAAGTAGATACTCATTGGCCGTCTTGATTTCTAAGATGCCTCGTCCTCGATGGGGACATATTAGCATACGATCAATGTTACCTAATGCCCAATCATAGCGCGGGTGGGAATAGATCATATCCTTCTTGATAACAGCCCATTCTGGGTGCTCACTAGAAAACTTGTCTGCAATTAGAGGTTCTAAACGTGTTCCCCATTCAGCAGGTTCACCTAGTTCACTTTCTGGAAGTTCTCCTATCTTATCGAGATATACATGAATAGGGCGTTTCCATTTAGAAATCCCACAAATAGCAGCAATATCTGATCCACCAATTCCTTTACGACGATATGATAACCATTCTGCTGATGATAGATCAGTGGTTTCAACTAAAACATTGGCTTGCATGACTGCTAACATAGTAAAGACTCCCTCTGATTGAATTACATGAATCCTCGTTCTTTGAGACTGATATAGTGAGCATGACCGATAATGATATGATCAAGCATCTCAATGCCTATGATCTCTCCAGCTGCCATTAATCGCTTTGTGATTTCAATATCCTCATTGCTGGGATCAGGGTTTCCACTCGGATGATTATGTACACATATGATGGAGGCGGATCTACGTTTGATAGCTGCATTGAACACTTCTCTAGGATGAACAATGCAAGCGTTCAATGAGCCTATAGAGACAGTCTCCCAGCCTAAAACCATATTCTTGCTATTGAGGAAAATAGAAACGAAGTGTTCCTTTTCTAAGTGAAGGAACGTTGACTTCAAGAGCTTATAGACATCCTCTGGTGTCTTAACTCTAATCGTTGGTTCAGTTGATAATGAAATGATAGGCCCAAACTTAAGAGCAGCCACAAGCTTTCTAGCTCCGACTTTACCAACCCCCTTAATGGATTCTAGCTCTAGTTCACTAGCATTTACTAAATCCCTTGGTGTAGGGAAACGAGATAGAATCTGATCTACGATATAACTATCTGGTTTTTCACATATGAAATTACTAAGTAACGATTTAAAGTCTATGAGCATTGAATATTCCCCCATCTTCGATATAGTGTGTTGGGATCACAGGGTAAAACAAAGAGCCGAACACTTGTGAAGTGTTCAGCTCAGGAATAATAAATGGTATTGATCATACTGAAGCTACTACCATCTCATAAGCTCTATCAATTAATGCGTTGCCTTCATAGGTTCGTTGGAAGAGGTTTTCTTTAAACGAGGCTGTTTCTCTTAAGGGAGCGGCGTGGGTGGCGAAGTCTGATACGGCATTGATGAATCGGTATCCACCTTTATCCACGTGAGCAAGATCTGGTGCGTCAAAATATCGGAGTTTCATATCGGAACGCAGATGATTTACATTCTTCTCTTGAAGTGGAGTAGCGTTGTCTGACATGGGGAAAAGAAGGTTGATATATTCCATCACTTTCTGATCAGATATCTTGATTCGGTTTAATTTATCCATTACAGCTCCTAGATTGTCCATATAATGCTCTGCCATAAGCAAAGTCTTCATAGCTTCATCTAATTTGGATTTCATATTCCCAGTATGGATAGTTGTCCAGATTCTCTTGGCATTGTTTAATGCTAGATTAAGCGTGTTCTGGCATACGACACGAATAGGTGTCATAGCTACTTTTATGCTGCCGCTCCCGTCATGACTATTGGAGAATACCATATACGGACTAACTCGATCTCCTAAGATCATGTAGTTATCTGGGAGCCTTGCTAGCAGCCATACTTTTTTACCATTCTGTAAACTCCCTGCCGTTTCGTAGCGCACACCTTCGCCTAATAACTGATCGGTAAATCCAAACGCTTCTTGATTCTGAACGATGGAGTAACGGTCAGTTACAATTCCTAACAATTGCTGATCTGTTTCACGGATGTTTGCCTTGAAGCCTGGTATTTCTATTAGATTGTCTGTAAGTAATGATCGCTGTGTCACCTTCCAATCTAGTCCTGCTTCTTGCAAAGCTGAGTCAGAGCTTAGAGCGTGTTCTACTCTCTTGCCTAATCCATGCCATGGGGCTTCTCTTACATAGAACATGGTTTCTACATTTGCTGCCATTTTTAATCATTCCTTTTTAGTTTATTAAACAGCCGTAATTGGCGTGTTTTTGGAAAATAGAAATACCGAGCACATTATACGCTCGGTCATATCAGGAATATTGATATTCATGGTGATAATATATAACTGGTTTCTAATGCTGTACGATTCGTTTAATATGTCTAGTTGTTCAGATTTCACTTCCTATAATTATCAACTAACGACAAAACACTTCAACAATTAGCATTAAATGATTATTAGTATTGGGAAATCAAAGTTTAAGACATTATGGTTTTAGAGGCGTATTTTTGCGAACGAATACTTGCTGACTGCAATGTGATGTGCGATAGTGAATAGTCAGTTTTTATCGAAAAAAGGGTATTATTGTATTCTTGTGGAATACATAAAAGTATTTGAAATTTCATCTAGCAAATATTCCTTCAGACAGAATTAAAAATGTAGGATGTTTATATAAATTTGAATTAATAGGGGGGATGAAATGGAAGATACGAATATTGTATTTCATAAAGGGAAAATAAGGAATGAATTATCATTAGAATCAATGAAAAAAGAATTTACACAGTGCCTACAAGTTGAAAATCTGAATTTTCTGATTGGATCTGGGTGTTCAAGTTTATTCAAGGATGGTATAGAAACAGCAATACCTACAATGAATACTTTAGCAAAGCGGTTTTTCGATTCAAATCCGGAATTTAGAGTGCAAGGAGTTCTGTTAAAAGATCACTTTTTAGATAATTTGGAAAGTATGCTTGACTATATGATATCAGTTAGATCAGTAAATCACATAAGTTCAATAGATACAGAGATTGATACAAAACTTAAATTAGTTCAAAAATTTATTCGAGAACAAGTTCTTGATGGAATGAACAGTGACGAAGTAAATATATTATACAAAGAGTTTTACTTAAAGATCCTAAGAAAGAACCGAAAAAATCCAATTAATATATTTACGACGAATTATGATTTATATAATGAAAGAGCACTTGATGAACTAGGATTCTTCTATAATAATGGATTTACAGGTACTTATGAAAGAAGATTTAACCCAATATCATATAATTACGCTTTTGTTGAAAATATGAATTTGAACAAAGATGTTTGGGATAGGATATCTAATTTTTTCAATATCTACAAAATACATGGTTCCATTAATTGGATAAACAAAAATATGAAAGTAATTGAAAAATCGGTAGAAAATATTACCGATGAAACAATCATGATATATCCAACACCATTAAAAGATAGAACTACTTTAATGACGCCATATTCTGATTTAATGAGAAATATGCAGCAATCCCTAATGAAAAATAATAGCATATTAATAACTGTTGGATATAGCTTTTCGGATGATCATATTAATAGAATAATATTAAATATGTTATCTGTTCCGAGTTTTAAGTTGGTTATACTTGGTGGTAGCACAAATATAGATAAAATTATTTCAATTGGTGACAGTAGGATTTGGGTTATTAACTCAGAACAAAAAATTCACTATTTTAATAATTTTGTGAATAAATTATTACCAGATATTCAAGATGATATTAAAGAGCGGGCGGAGTTGAATGAAAGGTTTAAGTTAATAGAAGAAGCGTTCATAGGGGGCGAGTAATATGATGAATCGCAGCATTGGGCGTATAGTCTCCATTAGTAATAAATGGATAGTTGCCGAGCTTTATCATGATAGTGGTAATTATATAAATACTATGGATGGAATTAGATTTGTTGGCGAGATTGGATCATATATATCTATTGAAGAAACCGAAAGGAAAATAATTGCTGAGATAATATCCATTGATGAGAAAAATATCATGAATTCAAATAAGATGAGCAAACCAAATAGTAATAGACTAATCAATTTAAATTTAATAGGAGAAATATCTTCGAGCGAGTTTTATTTTGGGGTTTCAAAAATGCCACTAATATTTGCTGAGATTAGTATAATCACTGAGAACGATTTAAGGACGATGCTTGAAATTGGAAATGAAGAGATTGTTGTAGATACTGAGAAAGATTACTCGCGCTCTGTTTCATTGAAAGTCGGTAAGTCTGTAGTATTTCCTGATTATGACGTGAAATTAAACATCGATAGATTTTTCGGATTTCATTTTTCTGTATTTGGCAATACTGGTGCAGGTAAATCAAATACAGTCGCTCGTATCATTCAAAATATTTTTGAAAAAAAGGGGCATTCTGCATATGGGGCAAAAATTATTATTATAGACTCTAATGGTGAATATGAGTCGTCAATTTGTGAACTTAACAGTACGAATGGTGATATAAAATCTAGAGTTCTTACTGCTGATTTGAATAAACAAGGAGGAGATTTTCTTCAATTACCTGTTTGGGCTTTAAGTGCTGATGACTGGGCTGTAATGTTACATGCGTCAGAAAAGACTCAAATTCCAATTATTAAAAGAGCTATAGATATAGCAAAGATTTTCTATGATCAAAATAATACTGATAATTCTTTGAAAAATCACATCTTGGCCTCCACAGTTATTGGCATACTTAATAGCTCAGATTCTTCTCCATCCAAAAGTGATAAGATTAAATCTATTATTACTACATTTGGAACAGATGAGATTAGACTTGATAAAATGATTGAACCTACTGGAAAGAATATAAGAAATCTATTGAATATAAATTACGGCCAACTATCAGATATTGAAGGCTTACAAGTATATTGTGAAGGATTGATTGTTGAGGATATCAGTGATCGTTTATCCAGATCTCAAAATGTAGTTTATGATATTAATCAGTTTAATCAAGCAATAATTTTTGCGGTTCTATATGAGGGTAGTATTAGTTCTCAAAGAATACAAGAGTATACAGCAACATTAACGACTCGATTACAGGCGCTAATTGACAGTGAACAAGGAAAAATTTTAACAAAAACATCATTTAATAATTTGGATGACTACGTATTGGATATATTAGATTCAAATCAGGTAGTAAATATTGATATAAGTTGCTTAGATGACTCATCAGGTGAAGTTGTGGTTAAAGTTATAACTAAACTATTTTTTGACTACTTGAAAAAAATGAGTAAAAAGGCGGAAATGCCTGTTAATCTGGTTATTGAAGAAGCACATCGATATATTAAGAACGAGTCACATAATGGAGCTCTTAATTATAATATTTTTGAGAGAGTTGCAAAAGAAGGTAGAAAATATGGTCTCTTACTAGGCATTTCTTCACAAAGACCTAGTGAACTATCAAAAACGGTTGTATCACAATGTAGTAATTTTATTATTCACAGAGTACAGAATCCTGATGACATTAACTATATTTCTAGAATGGTTCCTTATATAAGCGAAAGTATAATAAATCGCTTAACGTATTTGCAAACAGGTAGTGCGTTGATTTTTGGAACGGCAATCAACTTACCTACCTTAACTAAATTTGGGAAAGCTAATCCACCTACAGATAGTCATAATGCCAAAATATCAGAAAAATGGTATATCGAGAATAATGTACCGAGAAGTGTAATAGTAACCTCACCCCCAATTGCAGTAACGGTTTAATTCTATGAAAAAACAAAATGAGAAGATTAAAAGAGGTATATTATGAAAATCATAGATAACGTTAGCGATTTGTTGAAGGACGACTTGGCGGATGTGATACAGAAGCATAGCAAAGTGGCAATTGCGGCGTCTTACTTCTCTATCTACGCATACCAGGAATTAAAAAAACAACTCGTACATATCGATGAATTGAAATTCATCTTTACTTCACCCTCCTTTACAACAGAGAAGGCTAAAAAAGAAAAACGGGAATTTTACATTCCACAGTTAAACCGAGAAAAAAGCATATATGGTACAGAATTCGAAGTGAAATTGCGTAATGAGCTAACACAGAAAGCAATCGCTCAAGAATGTGCTGATTGGATACGTAAGAAAGTAACGTTCAAGACAAATGTCACCCAAGAGAATATGGGTGGCTTCATCAATGTTCAGAATGATCAATCTCGATATTCGTATATGCCGATCAATGGCTTTACGACTGCAGATATCGGTTGTGAGAAAGGCAATAACGTTTATAATATGGTAAACAGAATTGAAGCACCGTTCAGTGATGCCTACTTCAAGCTATTTAATGAAATATGGCATAACAAGGACAAACTTCAAGATGTGACGGATGAAGTCATCGATAATATTACAGCTGTATACCGAGAGAATCCTGCAGAATATATATACTTTATAACCCTTTACAACATATTCAACGAATTCTTGGAAGATATCTCTGAAGATGTGCTTCCGAATGAAGCTACCGGATTTAAGGAAAGTGCTATATGGGGTAAACTCTATAATTTTCAGAAGGATGCAGTCCTTGCGATTATTAATAAACTAGAAAAATTCAATGGATGCATTCTAGCAGATAGTGTAGGTCTAGGTAAGACATTTACGGCACTTGGTGTTATTAAATACTATGAAAATCGAAACAAGTCAGTTCTTGTGCTTTGCCCAAAGAAGCTTTCCGACAACTGGAGTACGTTTAAATTGAATTTACTAAATAATCCGATAGCATCCGATCGGTTACGTTATGATGTCTTATACCATACTGACTTATCACGAACCAGAGGTTATTCTAATGGAATTCCGTTGGATCGTATAAACTGGGGTAATTATGATCTCGTAGTTATTGATGAGTCTCACAACTTTAGAAATGGCGGACAAATTTATGGGGATGCTGGAGAAAAGGAAAATCGATACCTTCGACTGATGAATCAAGTAATCAGAAAAGGTGTGAAAACGAAAGTTCTTATGTTATCCGCCACACCGGTAAACAACCGCTTCATTGACTTGAGAAACCAACTAGCTCTTGCCTATGAAGGTGATGAACGCCACATCAATAAAAAATTAAATACGAAGAGTAGCATTGATGTGATATTCAGGAGGGCTCAAACCGCATTTAATGAATGGAGTGAGTTTGATGCATCAGAACGTACAACCGACAACTTGCTCAAGATGCTTGACTTTGACTTCTTCGAATTGTTAGATAGTGTCACTATAGCCCGTTCAAGAAAACATATCGAGCGATACTATGACATGGCAGATATAGGTACATTTCCAGAAAGGAAAAAACCGATACCTATTCGTTGTGGACTAACAAGAAGACCTGATGCTATCAAGTATAATGATATATACGATTATATATCTTCGCTAAACTTAGGTATCTATACACCATCCGACTATATCTTATCGAGTAAGATTGAAAAGTACGAATCTAGATATGGTACGGATATGGGTAACACACGCTTCAAACAATCGGATCGAGAATTAGGTATAATGGTTCTCATGAGAATCAACCTACTCAAACGGTTGGAAAGCTCTGTATATGCATTCAGACTGACAGTGAACAGAATACTAAGCTTGATCGAGGGAACTATTGAAGAAATCGAGAATTATGACCCCTCGAAGGTGCTTGAACTCCAAGATCTCAGTAACGTTGACTTTGATCTGGATGATCAGAATACCGACTTTTTCACTGTGGGTAGGAAGGTAAAGATCGATCTATTGGATATGGACTATTTGACATGGTTGGAAGACTTAAAGCAAGACCGAGGAATTCTATTGGAACTGATGAATGGTATGGATCTCATCACTCCTGAACACGATTTAAAGTTAAATGAGTTAATAGATATCATTGAGAAGAAGCTTGCAAATCCTATTAATGACGGGAATAACAAGATTATTATCTTTTCTGCTTTTGCCGATACGGTTGAATATTTGTACACCCATATTAGCAAGATGCTAAGAAAACAGTATGGATTGCATACAGCCATGGTTACCGGAGGCCATGATAGTAAAACCACGATTCAAAAGCTACATACTGACCTCAATACAATACTCACCTGTTTCTCTCCAATCTCAAAGGAGAAGCATTTGATTATGCCGAATGAGCAAGCTGTGATTGATATGTTAATCGCAACAGATTGCATCTCTGAAGGTCAGAATCTACAAGACTGCGACTTTCTCATTAATTATGATATTCATTGGAACCCTGTACGCATCATACAGCGTTTTGGCCGGATTGATCGGATTGGGAGCAGGAATAAAGTTATTCAATTGGTCAACTTTTGGCCAGACTTGGATCTAGATGAATATATCAAGTTAAAATCTAGAGTTGAAACAAGAATGAAGATCTCTGTCATGACTGCGACTGGTGATGATAACCCTATTGATGATGATAAAGGTGACTTAGAGTACCGCAAACAACAGATGGAGAAACTGCGAGACGAAGTTGTAGATCTTGAAGAAATGTCTAGTGGCGTATCCATTATGGATTTAGGGTTGAATGAATTTAGGATGGACTTGATTAGTTATATCAAGGAAAACCCTGATTTGGATAAGTCACCATTCGGTATGCATGCAATCGTGGCTTCGGATGGTGAGGAAATTCCCCCTGGTGTAATCTATGTTCTCAAGAACATCAGTAATAAAGTGAATGTTGAGAGCCAGAACAGACTTCACCCGTTCTTTATGGTATATATAACAGATAACGGCGATGTCGTATCCAATCATCTTCAACCCAAGAAAACCTTGGATATACTAAGATTAATCTCTAAAGGTAATATGGAGCCGAATGCAGAGTTATGCCGCATATTTAATGAAAGTACAAATGACGGTCGTAAGATGACGAAGTATTCAGACCTGCTTCAAGAGACAATCACTTCCATCATCCATGTGAATGAAGATAGTGATCTAGACAGTCTGTTTAAAGCAGGTGGAACAACGGCGTTAAGAACCAACATTAGCGAACTCAATGACTTCGAGTTAATTTGTTTTGTGGTGGTGAAGTAATGCTAGATTTTCCAAAGAGTACATTGTTTAATAAACGAATACCAAAACAGAAGTTTTATGAGCAATTAAGCGTATCAAAACGTCTTGAGCAGCAGTTTGTGAAGGAAATCGATACGATTTATTGGAAATATAAACTGTCATCAGAAACCTTAAATACAACTGTAGGTACAAACGTAACAGAGATTGAAGTATTTGAAATCAGCTTGAAGGAACAAAACATAAGTAAGAATGTTATAGAGGTCATTGACCGAGAAATTCCGTACCATCTTGTATTTGTATTTAGATACAACGAATATGGGCAGATTTGGATGAGTTTCAAAGAAGAGAGCAAGAGTCGTGAAGGTAAGTTTAAAGTGGACAGCTACTACACGACAGAATGGTTAATGTATGAGGATCTATCTCTTACTATTGAAGGACTGAACTTGGATAAGATTTATGAGAACTTCTTGATTCAAGTGGCAGGTGGTAAACTACAAATTGAGAATGGTATAGAGATCAAAGACGCAGTCTCTAAAGCAAAAGAAAGAGAAAAACTGGAAACCCTTATCAATAAACTAGAGGCGAAAATAAATAATGAAAAACAGTTTAATCGGCAGATTAAGTTGATTGGGGAATTGAGGAAAGCAAAGGAACAGCTAGGAAAGTAACTTTATCTCGCAGGAGGAAATAACATGGAAAAGTTAAAGTTAGAAAGTGTAGATGTGATTAGGAAGAATATCGAAAAAATTGCAGCTTTGTTTCCTAATGTGGTAACTGAGATGATTGATGAGGAGAACAGTACCACAGAGAAAACTGTATATAAAATGGGCGTCAAATTCGATCTGTTAAAACAGGAATTGTTAGGTGATGTAATAGGTAGCGAAGAATACTATGACTTTACTTGGGCAGGGAAAAACGCGGCTATTGTGGAGGGAAATACACCTGTTCGAAAGATACTAAGACCAAATATAGAAGAGAGTAAAAACTTTGAGAATACAGGTAATCTATACATTGAAGGTGATAACCTTGATGTGCTAAAACTGTTGCAAGAAAGTTATCTAAACTCCATAAAAATGATATATATTGATCCGCCTTATAATACTGGTAACGACTTTATATATACCGATTCCTTTACAATGGATAAAGATGAATATAATGAGAATACTGGGCTATTTGATGTTAATGGAAATATTCATTTTAAACAGAACGAAAAAACAAACCCAAGATATCATTCTGATTGGTGTTCTATGTTATATCCTAGGTTGAAGCTTGCTGTTAATTTACTTACTGAGGATGGCGTCATATTCATTAGTATTGATGATTATGAAGTTGATAATTTAAAGAAGATTGCCAATGAAGTCTTCGGTGAAAACAATTTTGTGGCGCAAGCAGTTTGGGAACGTGCCTTTGCACCTAAAAATGATGCTAAATTCATATCAAATAGCCACGATTATGTGTTAATTTATGCGAAAAATGTTTCTTCTTTTTCAATTGGGAAATTAGAACGAACTACCGAAGCAAATGATAGATACAAAAACATTGATAATGATCCAAGAGGGGTTTGGACTTCTGGTGACCTTACTGTAAAAACATATAATGCAAAGTATGATTATGAAATAGTTACACCTGGAGGTAAAATCGTTCGTCCGACAGACGGAAGATGTTGGATCACAAATAAAGAACGAATGATTGAATTAATAAACGATAATCGCATTTGGTTCGGAACGGACGGATCTAATATGCCAAGACTTAAACGATTTTTGTCAGATGTGCAGACAGGCATGGTACCTATTTCTATTTGGTATAATAAAGATGTGGGTCACAACCAAGAGGGCAGACAAGAGTTGAAAAAACTATTCGATGATAAAGGTTACTTTGATGGACCTAAACCAGTTCGTTTGTTAACACGAATATTGAAATTAGCTAATCTCGGGGAGAATGATATTGTTCTCGACTTCTTTTCTGGTTCTGCAACCACAGCCCATGCAATTATGCTATTAAATGCAGTAGAAAGCAGTAATCGGAAGTTTATTATGGTTCAACTTCCTGAAGCAACAGAAGAAGAAAGTGAAGTGTTTAAAGCAGGATTCAAAAATATATGTGAAATTGGTAAAGAACGCATCCGTCGCTCAGGAGAGAAGATAAAGAAAGAAAATAAGGACAAAATTTTGGGGAACTTTGACGTAGGCTTCAGGGTCTTAAAAGTTGACAGCACCAATATGAAAGATGTCTACTACTCCGCAAATGAATATACGCAAGATATACTTGAAGGACTTGAATCAAATATCAAAGAAGATCGTACAGACTTAGACTTGTTGTATGGTGTGCTTCTCGACTGGGGCTTACCATTATCCTTAAGCCACAAAATTGATGTGATTGATGATGTAAATGTTCATAACGTGGATAAGGGCTCTCTTGTTGCTTGTTTTGCTGATAGAATTTCTGAAGTTGTAGTTCGTGAAATTGCAAAACTTCAACCTCTTCGCGTGGTATTTAGAGACAGCAGTTTTATCAATAGCCCTGACAAAATCAACGTAGATGAAATCTTTAAATTACATGCTCCGAATACATCCGTAAAAGTGATATAGGAGGCAGTGAACATTGAAGCTTAAGTTTAAACATCAGAAATTTCAGGCCGATGCTGCTGCGGCAGTATGTGAATTGTTTGTCGGTCAGCCGAATATCTCATCTTCGTATATTATTGATAAAGGCAAAGTCAATGGACCCCATCAAATAACAATAGATGATGAATCGGAATCGGATTTCACAGGGTTCAACAATAAAAGAGTGATCATCTCTGATGATCTGATCAAGATAAATCTACAACGAATCCAAAGACAGAACCAAATTGAACCTTCAACAAAGCTTGAAGGGAAATTCAACATTACAATTGAAATGGAAACTGGAGTAGGAAAAACCTACACCTATATTAAGACCATGTTTGAATTGAACAAACGCTATGGATGGAGCAAATTCATTGTGGTAATACCTTCGGTTGCTATACGTGAAGGGGTTTTTAATTCTTTTGAATCAACAAGAGATCACTTCGCTGAAGAATACAACAAAAAGATCCGATATTTTATTTACAATTCTCAAGATTTAACCAAAATCGATAAATTCGCCAATGACAGTGGGATAAATGTAATGATAATTAACTCTCAAGCGTTCAATGCTAAAGGTAAAGATGCTAGACGTATCTACATGAAGCTGGATAGCTTTCGTTCTCGACGTCCGATTGATGTCATTGCTGCAACGAATCCTATCCTTATTATTGACGAGCCTCAGTCGGTGGAAGGAGTAGCGACAAGGGAGAGATTAAAGGAATTCAAACCTTTAATGACTTTGCGTTATTCTGCAACGCACAAGAAGGATGCCATCTACAATCTGGTTTATCGTCTAGATGCATTAGAAGCATATAATAAACGATTAGTAAAGAAAATTGCTGTTAAGGGTATATCAGTTACTGGTACGACGGCAACTGAAAGTTATATGTACCTTGAAAGAATTAATTTGTCCGGTGATCGGCCACCAACGGCTTCCTTAGAATATGAAGTAAGGGGAGCTAACGGAATTAGAAAAGCATCAAGAACTATAGATGAAGGATACAATTTATATGCAAAGTCCGGTGGTCTGGATGAGTACAAAGGCTTTACGGTGTCCCGTATTAATGGCCTAACAAATACGGTTGAATTTACGAATGGTGTTATCATCTCAACGGGTGATGTTTTAGGTTCTGTCAATGAAGAACATATTCGCCGTATACAGATCAGAGAAACAATCAAATCCCATCTAGAACGCGAACGTCAATTATATTATCAAGGAATCAAGGTGTTATCTCTATTCTTTATCGATGAAGTAGCCAAATATAAGCAATATGATGACTCGGGAACGACACTTAATGGCGAATACGCACAGGTATTCGAAGAAGAATATGTCACAGCCCTTGCAGCTTGGCAGCTGGCGATCGGCGAAGATGAATATTTGAAATATCTTGAGAAAATTAATGTGAATAAAACGCATTCGGGTTATTTCTCAATTGATAAGAGAAGCAACCGATTTACCAATAGTAAAATTGGAGATAGGAAGGAATACACATCAGACGATACGGATGCGTATGATCTCATTATGAAAGATAAGGAGCGGTTGTTGGATCGTAAAGAGCCGGTGCGCTTCATCTTCTCACACTCTGCACTGCGGGAAGGCTGGGATAATCCGAATGTCTTTCAAATATGTACACTGAAGCAAAGTGGATCGGATGTTCGAAAACGCCAGGAGGTTGGGCGTGGGCTTCGTCTTTGTGTCAATCAGAATGGAGAGCGTATGGACAGCAATATGCTTGGTGGGGATGTGCATAACGTCAATGTCCTAACTGTCATTGCTAATGAAAGTTACGATAGTTTCGCAAAGCATCTTCAATCGGAAATAGCAGAAGTTGTGGCGAATAGGCCGAAAGAAGTAACGGCAGAACTGTTCGAAAATAAAGTGATTCGAGATGTGAACGGCTTAAATGAGCAGGTAATTGATCATAAGCTTGCTAATAAGCTTGCTAATAGCTTTATCAGATTCGGGTATATTGATGATGACAATACTTTGACAGACAAATACTACGACGATAGAATAAGCGGAACTTTACTTTTTGTGGAAGAATTAGCTCCATATAAGGCGGATATTATTAATATCCTAGACAGCATATACAATCCAAGGGCGATGGCTCCGGAGAACGCGAACAATAATAATGTAACCCTTGAAGTGAACAATGCCAATCTGCAAATGAAGGAGTTTAAGGCCCTCTGGAATAAGATTAACGCTAAATCTGCTTACATTGTTGACTTTGATACGCAGGAATTAGTGGACAAATCTATTCGCGCTTTAGATAAAGAACTTAGAGTTTCTCAAATTTTCTTTAAGGTTGAGCACGGAGAAATGAACACTATCAAGTCCAAAGAAGCACTCCAAAATGGAGATGCATTCAAAAAAATCACTGGTGGTATAAGCAAATTTGATTCAGCAATTAATTCTAATATTAAGTATGATCTATTAGGGAAAATTGTTGCTGAAACTAGATTAACGAGGAGTGCAATTGGAGCTATATTAAGAGGAATAGAAAAATATACTTTCGAGCAGTTCCAACGAAATCCGGAAGAATTTATTATCAAGGCATCGAATATTATTAACGAGCAGAAGGCAACAGTTATAATTGAACACATCACCTATAATAAGCTCGATGAATCCTATTCTACTGATATATTTACTGGTGCTACGCTAAAGGGAAGACTCGGAGTCAATGCGATGAAGACCGCAAGGCACCTATATAATCATCTAATCTATGATTCGAAAATAGAAAAGGATTTTGCTTCCGAGTTAGACAAATGGGAAGAGGTTGCAGTTTATGTGAAATTGCCAAGTGGATTCTATATAAACACACCAGTTGGCAAATATAATCCCGACTGGGCAATAGCCTTTTATGAAGATAAGGTAAAGCATATTTATTTCGTAGCTGAAACAAAAGGGGACTTATCCTCAATGCAATTCCGAGAAGTTGAAAAACTAAAGATTCACTGCGCGCGTGAGCATTTCAGGAAGATCAGCAGTGATTCAGTAAAATATGAAGTTGTGAACAGTTATGATGCTTTACTTAATGTGGTAATGAAATAAGTGGCGGCGACAACATAAATATCTACAAAGTAAGAATCCTTGAAGAGACAGCTAGATACACTTAACTAAATTAAATTGGACAATATGCAATCGGAGAGAGTATAACAAAATGTATCCAGAGGTGAAGATGTCTCTTTTACATAGTACGTTAGAAAATTATTATTATGGAGGAAACCCAATGACAATTTATAATTTAGGTAGTGTAAACGTTCAATACGTCTCGTGTTATTACACTGGGAAGATGAAAGTTTTAGCAGCTGATCGAAGGATGAAACAAAACCCTATTCTTACTGTTTATTCTGATGACCAGACTCACGAGATTATCTTTGAATTTACAAACGTAATAGAAGATACACAGAGAAAAAATAATGTGAAAGAGGGAATGGACTTATATATTATTAAAGATGAAGTCGCAAAACTTATTCCGATTCTAAGCGGGATAATATCAACTGTTGCAAAGAATCAAGTCTTATTGGATCAAAGTGTAAGAAATCCAAAAGATCCACGAGCTACATATAACGCAGTGACGGGTTTGCCAATTCCAATCGCCTCCCTAGGTGGATGGTGTAAAATTAAAGAAGTTAGAGCAGATTATATGACTCAAGGATATTCGGTATTTGTTACAAGGGCAACAAATGCTTTAGATGAACCAGCGCTTCATATTGAGCATGAGGATAAGGCCTACTGGGACCAAGCTCGTATGCACTTGGGGACCCATAATAATTGGTCTGAACATAAGATGCAATTAACTTCAAATAAAATATCACTAAGATTTTCATGGGAAGAATTAGGGCACTTGTATGGGAATATATATTATGTTTGGAATGTCATGTAGTTAGGGGTGGGTAGTTTTGTTGAAGTATCCTGACATCAAATCACTTTCTGGAACTGATTTAGAAAGATTTGTAGCTTCGCTATTTCAGTCACAGGGATATTACGTTGAACGAAATCTACGTTGGCCTGAACCAAAAGTAGTAAATGACCAACAATCTGTCGATATACTTGAAGCTGATATTCTTGCAAGATATTTCTCGCCATTCTGGGAATCACGCATTCTAATAGAATGCAAAGGCGGTTGTACTTTTAATGATTTATTTAAGTTCATAGGCATATGTAAAGTTGTAAAACCAGATGCTTCTTTCCTAATCTGTAGTAATTCAGCTAATTTCAATGAAATCGCTAAGATAGGTAAAGAAAATCAGGTGATTGTAATTAGACCCGAAGATATTATGAGTAAGTTCGGGAGCTCATTACAGAAACAAATGATAGAAAAGTGGTATTATGTAAATCAAATTGAAGATACATATCTTGATAGAGATAGACTAGCTAACTATATGGGATACCCAAGTGCAAAGTTTTCACATTCGGAAAATCAGGCTTTTTCTGAAATAAAAAAGTACAACTCAGTTATTAGAGGAGAGTATTGGAAAACAACGGACCCAAGGAAACAAGCTAAGCTCCTCGGGCAATTATTCACAGACCAAAAAGATTTTATAAGATCAATTGCTAGGTTACAAGACACCAAATATCAAAACTCCGAAATAGCAATTACTCATAATATATTTTGTGAAAGTGCGGCAAGTGTATTACTAAGAGCTAAACTTAGTTATTTAATCAGTGCTTTACGGTGCGCTATATCTTCACTATCCTCAACAGAGGAATTCTATTTAGACGAAGTTGATGATGAGAGTTTTAAAGCTGTTGTAGTAAAGATGACAGAATCAATACATGTAGCATGTCGATTACCTTCATTTATACAATTTTGGATTTATCATTGGGGTGGGCTTCTAAACACCGGAAATAACGAAATGGATATGCTTTCTAAGCAATTTGGTGAACGTCCTGAAACGGTTAATAGTTTTATAGGGCTTCTAGACGAAATTTTTAGTATCATTACATCGGTCGGGAAAATTGATTGGGGGATGCATAAATCCGCAAGTAATATTCAATTTAAAGCAATACCAGATGCAGTACGTGGTATCGGAATAGTTACACGAAAACAAACTGCTGTTATAAATATGGACGCATATCCATTCGGCATTCAATGGGAACAAAAATATAATAGGATTATAAATACAATTTGAGTTTGAATCTTGTGACAGGATAGCACGGTATTGTTCTAATTATTGAAATTTAGATTGTAGTAGCTTAACGAATTCTGAATTCACATGTAGATTTCAAGTATTTGGCTCCATTGATTGTAACTGATTCTTCAGTTTGAGATTGAATTATACCACCAAAGCCAAGTAATTCACCTGCTTGATGTATCAAAATAGGTGTCTGATTATAGATGGCTGCACTAATTTTTTCATTGGTATCCAATAGAAAATTAGGTTTAAACATGTTTGTGAACTCCTAATCGATTTAGTTGCATAGAGGTTTATCAAATAATGTATTCGACTAATATTGAGGCAATCCTTCCAATTGTCGAATTTATTCTTTAGCAATTTATATCCTAACAAAAGGTTGAAGTGATAATCAATGGATCATGAAGTTTATTCATTTATTAAGAATGGAATATAGGTAAGATTTAATGACTTATGCAAATAAATATAATGGTTGGAGTAAAAATCCTTCCCGTTTTCTATTCGAGATGGGTGTATTACAATAAATATTCAGTTATGGTGCTAGAGTAAACAGTTCTAGAAAACACGCAGTTATTGGTCAAGATTTTGGTCAAGAAATTTTAATGTCTCTAATTGAGCTACACCCACTCTATTCAACATCGAGTCTCCAAACCCCTTGATACAAAAGGCTTTAAACTCGACAGGCCCATCTTACAGAAAACCCTTAATCATCTTGAGGGGGTGGTGACCAAAGGGTGTGTGGTTCAAATCCCTTTGACCGCATTTATACGTTGTGAAAGCCCGGAAGCCTTGTTGTTTGGGGCTTCTTTCTTCTTCTGTGTATAAGAATTTTGGTTTACGTAGTATAATGTAATTATATGATACAGTGACTAGTTACTAACCCTTGTGGTCTAATTCGTGATTAAGGAGTTGAAGGTATGGCTGAAGACAAAAACGAAAAAAATATTCAGCTGGAAAAAGCGATTATCGCTATAAACGAAAGTTTGACTCCAGAAAAAATTTACCTGTTTGGTTCATTTGCGACTGGACATTCACACATTCAAAGTGATTTAGACCTCTGCATAGTAACCGATCATTTAAAGGAAAGAAAGTTAGAAATGCTTCGAAGAATAAGACATTCTTTAGTTGAGAAGGTATCCATGCCTGTTGACCTATTATTATATTCGTCTGACGAGTTTGATGAAAGAGCCAAGCTATCTTCAACTCTAGAGTATAAGATCGTAAAAGAAGGAGTTTTGGTTCATGGATCATAATTCGATAGCAGAAGAATGGTTTCATTATGCTAATTCAGATTTTGAGGCAGCAAAGTTTTTGCAATCGATGTTACCTATCCCTATGGAAATTATTTGTTATCATTGTCAGCAGAGCAGTGAAAAATATTTAAAAGGCTTTATTGCGAAAAATGGCGGTGAGATTAATAAAACGCATGATCTTATAACGCTAAACAAGTTATGCGCTCGATATAATCCGAAGTTTTCGGAAATCACTGATGAGTGTGTCAATCTAACCGATTATGGGGTTCAAACAAGGTATCCCTTTGAGCTGGAAATTCATAGGGAAGATATGATTTTAGCAATCAAATGTGCAGAAAAAATTCAAACCTTTATAAATCAGATGAATGGACAATAGAATGTAGGTATTCCTTCGAATGATAACAGAAGGAGCTGAGGATATGGCTAATGACAATGTTAATAACCAAATAAATGATATTGCATTGCAGTATGCGGGTTTGTTAAAAGAACACATTGGGCTCCATAGTTTATATGTGTATGGCTCTTATGCAAGTGGTAAATTCACAGATGACAGTGATATAGATATAGCTGTAGTGGCTGAAGGATTTTCTGGAGATTTAGTTGAGGATACATTTAAATTGATGAAGATAAGACGTGACGTGGATAATCGGATAGAACCACATCCCTTCTCCGTTGAGGATTTTAATGATCAAGACCCAATAGCCAAAGAAGTCATGCGTACCGGGATTCGCATTGTGTAATATGATCGCGGGGAGTTTCGTCAGTTGACGGATTTGTTGACGAACTCCGTCAACAACGGACATACTCCAGCCAACAGGAACCAATTCAAAACTCCAAAAGGCCTATCAAATCAAGGTTCAAGCCAACTACAACCAACACCAACAAACCCATCCCATCCTATTGAGGGGGTGGTGCCTTCGGGTGTGAGGGTTCAAATCCCTCTGACCGCATTATTAATACAGAATCTCGGAAGCCTTACGGAGTAAGGCTTTTTTTTGTTATCAAGGTAGAGTTTTTGATTTGCTGAAGAGATGGTTTTGGATTCAGTATCAGTCCGTGGTAGCACCGTGGTAGCAGAAGTTATTTCTTTGCAATTTGTAACAATAAAATTAATAAATGGGTAAGTTGCTAATCACTCTGAAATTTGTGTATAAGACATCATAGAAATTGTAAACGGAGTTTATTGTCGCAAGTTACGTTGAAACAGTGTACTATCCTAACAATCAGTTAATCTATGAAAACCTTATTAATGCAAGTTTAAAGGAATCAATTGAATACCAAATACTTCCGGACAATTTAATGAATCGTACGACTATGACAATCGCGGTAATCGCCAAACGATGCAAAGTAATCAACCTTTAAACCTGCAAGATAATCAGTATGCATATGATGATCGGGATCAGTTAACCCAGGTCACTACCCAAGACGGTACAATCGTCGATTACAAATACAATGGTGATGGACTATTGTATGAACGTACAGAAAATGGAGCTACAACCCGATATTATTATGATGGCAAGAACGTGATTGCTGAGGGCACAGTAACAGGAGGCGTTGCTACGCTGAAAGCGCGCTATATCCGTGGTAGTGGTTTAATCGTAAGCGTCAAATAAGAATGTGTATGGAATCAACCGCAAAACTTTGAGAGAATTTTGTTAGACTAGAGTCTTTAGAGTTTTTCGACTTTAGTCGAAAAACTCTAAAGGGATGTCTAGCATTGAATACGAAAAAAGTTACCAAGCAATATCGTTTGAATAAATGGATGGAGATTATTCGTGAATGTCGTAGTAGCGGGCAAACGATCACGACTTGGTG
>ERZ511473.967-NODE-967-length-32482-cov-10.577133_pt1 | contig 32482 bp, 30 predicted proteins | sample MGYA00374947_ERZ511473 | MGnify/ENA primary metagenome ERZ511473 (study PRJEB26303, sample SAMN06343854) | sediment metagenome | isolation source: hot spring sediment | place: Canada: British Columbia | collected 2012-09-26 ... | reverse complement strand
ATAAAATAAATAATTTCAAGATAATTTTTACAAATTATTGACTATCAATAACTTAACACTATTTATTGGACAAAGTAGGAAGATTTTGTTTTGAAATTAAGCAGACGTCTTTAAAATGCTCATTCTTATGCTTCGGGGGGCGAAGCCCTAAATTTCCCCCATTAAATCAATAAATTAAAGTTTTTATAAATTACTTGCTGTAAAAAACCAACTTATCCTTTCTTATTGTTTTATTTTGAAGCTTTACAACATAATATATATATTCCTGGTTTAAAGGTAACTACCGATTTATTAGTAAGGGTATAAATTTTCCTTCCATTCGTACTATAAAACTCAATAATCAATTCTTGTTTATAAGGTTCAAATAAAACTTGATTTCCCTTGACTAATAAGTCAAAAATTTTATTATTTTCAGATGATGAGACTTTATATTGCTTTCTTCTATAGATTGCGTAGTATTTATTACTTTCTTTGATATAAAGATATTCCAAATTGTTTGGAGAAATATATCCGTATTTATTAGAATGTAGGAAGGTGCTTCAAATGTATGTTTATCTTCCGTTAGATATATTGGATTTGTATGATTTGAAAGATATGGATTTCCATCAACGTTTATTGTAATGGGTGGATTAGTAGGATAAAATTGATGAGCTAAACTATCAAAAATAAATGCTCTGACATATGCCTGGTAAGGTGGATTTGAAATATCTTGATGGTCAACACAGTTTCTAAAAACAAGCATATCATTATATGGTCCTTGAACATTACCAGAGGCATATCCTGAGTGTTTCTCAAAAACAATATCTTCCCTTGGACATTTTGAAAATCTATAATGCTGGCAATTTATATTGTTTCCTTGGACGTAGGCATCCAGGATACTTACAAGTATTGTTGTATTACATCTAATCGGAAGATAGGAATTATTAAAGTATCCAGATGAATTATTAACAATAGCAATTCCTTTTGCATAGCCTTGCCTTATATTAAAATCGTAGGTCCCAACCCAAGCATGAGGAGGACCGGCAAATATAACCACATCAATATGATTATATTCAGCTGTCATGATGATATTGTTTTCTATCCTTCCTCCATTAATTATTGTGTCTTTGTCATTGGGAATCCAATTTCTTTGTCGCTGATTGTCAAATCCTATTGCACTATAAGCAGAATTACCTGAATTAAGTATAATGTTATTTCTTATAATTGTGGTTTGAGGCACCCCTGGATGTAATCTAAAAATTGTTATTGAACCGTCAGTTAGATCTATAAAGCTATTGTTTTCAATTATAGTTGAATCCGCCTCTATATCAAAACCATCTGTCCAGGTTATATAATTTGGAGGAATGATAGTATGAAAATGGTCATAAGCTGTTACAAGATTTCCGGCAATATATAATCTCTTTTTTATTCCAAACCATGAAGGAGCATGAATGTGTGACCAGCCGAAGTTGCTTGAAAACTTACAATTTTTTATTACTACATTGTTAGCAAGTACTAAGATACTTAAATTTCTTACTCTTTTATAATCAGTAGTATATCCTTTAAGGTACCAAATAGTTGTTGCAAAACCACCAATCCAAATATTAAGTATTCCTGCTCCGTCTGCCAATATTGCTATTATAGGTGAAGGTGTGTCACCTTGAAATTCCTGGAAATCAGGATGTCTAAGCAGCCTTGCCATTTTGGCATAGTGTGTGACATCAGGTTTTCCATAGATGGCTATATAAACTCTTTTATTTATTATTAAAGGTCTTTTCATTATTATTAATGAACCTTGCTTAAGCCATATTGTATCTCCTACATTAGCATTATTTATGATTTTTTGTAAAGAATCACCATCAGGAACATCATATCCTCCTGAACTAGAAGGTAATTTAAATGGATAGTATGCTCTCCAATGATAGGATGGAGAATCACATATTATAGGAACCATATTTTGAAATTCTGTTGAATTAGCCACACTATTTACAACGTCTTGCCATGTCATATTTCCATTTTGAAGATTATTCAAATACCAATAAAATCCTGATGAATCTGGATCCCTATTTAAAACACCTCTGTATAATGTAAATATTCTTTCAGCATTAGTATAATTTTTTGAAAGAAATTCCTGAGAAGTATAAACAAATCTGATGAACCCAGCTAAGCTGGCATGATTGTAGTTATTGTAAAAATCATTACGAAAGTAATACCAATCACTAACACTAGGAGCTCTGCCATGAGCTTCGGTATAAAGCTTTGCTAAAAATTGACCAGGATAAGGTATTGCTGACATTAACAACCAAATCATATTCTTACCTCCCCTATTTAAGAACAACTTTATAAACCTTTTTTCCCTTGATTAAAAAATATATACCTTTATCATTTTTTCTGAAACTTCAATGGGTGTTACATTGCAGGGAGCATCTACTGCTACCATACCCCATTTTGAAGCAAACCATATATATGTTCCGTCATTTCCTCTCATGCAGCGAAGTTGTTTATATCTGCAATAGCAGGTTGTTGCTTCCGCACCGCCTCCTTGTATCCAATAGGTCCAAATTACTGCTTTATAAAAGGTTATTTTTGCCATAACGAAAATTTTATTTTATAAATGGGTGAATTTTCAAGTCTCCACAATTATAATAAAATTTAATATCATCAAAAATTTTTTGCCAAAATAAGCTTTAAAATTTCAAATTGAATGAGAAGTCATTAAATAATTTCTATCATCTGATAAGTTTAGCAATAGGAAAATTTACTTCAATGGAAATATAACAAACTGTTAATTTTTTACCATCAAAACCAACAGAAGGATCTCTTAAAATGTTATTGCTTTCATCAACAACAATTTTTTTGTAATTTTTAAATTCATCAAAGCTATAAAGAAGAATGATTTGGTTTTTCATTAATTTTTGATAATAAACTACAAATACTAAGCTATCTTTCGCAATAACATTAGCAATCTCCCCAATATCAATTTTCTTCTTTTTCCAACTTCTAATAAGGCAATGTATTTTGCCAACCTCATTTAAAACAAATTCAACAATTCCCCTATTTTTGTTATTTGCTTATTGTTTAAAAAGACTTCACTTGTTTCTCCTCTTATGTAAGAATGATAAACAACATTTTCATTACATAAACTTGGATAAAATGACTTCCCCTTTATTGGAATAGATTTTATAAGTTTTATTTCATTAAATCCACATAGTTTTGCTATAAATATAAATCCTTCCGAATTTAAATAAATGTTATCATTATAGATACCTATATTTCCTATCATATTTGGAATTTTGGTTTTTCGGAAATGACATATATGTAGCCTTCTAAACTTGAAGTAATTAAATAGGTTTTAAAGCTTTCAATGGAATTCATATAATGAAATGTTCCTTCTAACTTTTTATGACATATTACCTTATTCTGGTTTACATTTACCTTTAAAAAATTTCCATCTTTATCAATATATGAAGATATTGTCATCTTTTAATAATCAAAGCATTTAATAGGTTGTGAGAAAACATTACTATCAAATGTTGATATTTCAATATGTTTTATTAGATTTCCATTTATAAGAAAAATTCCACTTGAATTTGTGAAAATAACATAGTTATTGTCCAAATTGGACTGCCTAAACTTGAAAAATAAATTTCATTTTTGAAAATTTTAATGCTATTATTTCTCATCTTTCAATAGATTATTTAAAATTTTCTTTAAATTTTCAAGATATTCTAAAAAACTTTTTTTACCTTCATCAGTAAGTTTATAATAGGTTTTTGGTTTTCTTTCTAAAAATAACTTTTTTGAAGTGATAATTTTATTTTGTTCTAAAACTCTTAAATGACTTGCCAGATTACCATCTGTTAAATTTAGTTTTTCCTTCAAGTAAGAGAAATCAACTTCATCTTCCACTAATAAAATTGATAATATACCAAGTCTGACCTTATCATGAAATAGTGGATTTAATTTTTCAAAATTCATAAAACATGCCAAAATATATGGTTCTTGGAAGAAGTTTTATTTTATAGTTATTTGAGGTTGTCATTAAATTATCATTATTGGTTAAATTTAAAACTTCTATATAAACTCCAAGTAAATTATTATTTAAAAATTGAATTTTTGAAAGTCTAAAATCTATTCTAAAATAATTTTCTGAGATTCTCATTTTAGAACCAATTTGGAATCCATATAAAAATTTACTATATGACATACCAAAGATTCCCTTATTAACACTATTAAATCCGTAACTTATCCAAATAGGTTCATTTTTGTTTTTAAGCAGTATCTCAAATCCATAAACATCTTTTAAACTATCAATATAATGCTTATAAAATAAATCACTTTTTATTGAGAAATTTTGATATTCAACGTCTAAGCCAGGATTAATATCATAAGCTTTTTGAAAGTCATAATAATTTAAATAATAACCACTTGCTAATCTCAAATTTTTGTAATGTAAAAAAATTCTTGGCTGAAAATATATATTCTTATAGAGATCAAAACGAAAAGAGGGATTTAAATTTACATCATCAATTTTGAAGTTAAGAATTGAATAAAAAGCAGGAATGATATTACTTGTTGAAAATTGTTCAATTGTATCATACTTTAAACTGAATTTTCTATATGTTATTTCAAAGCCTGTTGTAATATCTTCAAAATAACTTATAAAATTAACATTTCCAATTGTAGTTTTTGAATTTAATTTTTCAATTTTATTGTTTTCGCTTGTTATTGAAAATGAAATTGAAGATATATTATTTTGAAAATTCAATTTTTTTCTTGTCAAAAACCCATATTTATTTGAATTATAAGAAAAATTTTCTTGGCTATAAAATTCATTTACAAAAAATCCAAAAAAATTAAAAAAACTTGGAGAAAACAGCTGGATATTGTTAATCCTTGGATAATCTGAAAATGATGTTGTTTCATAACCATTTAATTTGAACATTAATTCTGGATTAGAGTAATTATAAGAAATAGCACTTTTTAAAATTTTTAAAGTAAATTCTAAATGTCCAATCCCTATTCCTACGCTATTTTTTTTGACTTCGTCTTCAAGTTCTATATTAACTGCTCCTGAAATTGAGCCACCTAAGTTTGCAGGCATTCCACCTGGAAAGAAATCTACTTTTTTTATAAAATCTGTTTTTATAAAAGAGAATAATCCACCAGCAGGTGTTTGACTAATAAATGGATTTATAATCCTTGAATTATTGATAAAAATTGAAGTTTCATTATAATTGCCACCTCTAACTTCTAATAATCCAACATCATTATTACCTGAAATTGAGGGCAGATCTTTTAGCGTCCAAAAAACATCATTAGCACTACCTGGTGTTATATATATGTCAAATTTTTTAATTATTGATTTTGGTTCATCTGAAAAACTATAAGGAGAACTTACAACAACTTCGCTTAAAGAAATTTCTTTATATTCTAAACTAATTGTAATTTCTTTTATTTCATTTGGGATAACAACTGTTTTTTCTTGATAATTTAAATGAGAAACATAAATTTTTCTATCGTTGTTTTTAATTATAATTTTACCAAATCCAAGCGAATCAGTATATGTGAAACTTATTGAACTTTTTAAAAATGCATTTTCTATTGGTGTTTGTGTATATAAATCTATTACTCTAACTAAAATTGTATCAATCATTTCTTATTTAAAATTCCAAAAATTGTCATAAAAATACCTATAAAAGCATATATTAATATAGCTAATTTTGGATTGAAGTTGTAGATTGGAATACCAAGAATTAAAACAATTATTGAAATGATAAAAAAAGCATAATGAATAATACCCGATATAAAAAGAGCAATTGATAGAGCATAAAAATTTAAAATTGATATTATCTTTGGTTCTAAGACTTTTAAGTGTAGAATCATCCAAAACAAACCAAAATAAATATAACCCCAAGCTATTCCAATTTGACTTATAATTTTTGGAGTTTTTTCTTTGAAATTACTTAATTTTGCCCATATTAATATTCCTATAAAAATTCCAGTAAAGAAAATCAAATAAGCCAGAAATAAATTATTTGTATAAAATGTTGGAATATATACGATAGCACTAATAGGAAGCCAAATAAGAAGAGATTTAAAAACACCTATATTTAAACTATGTGATAAAAATAAGGCGAATGTCAATAAGTAAAACCATCCTATGGAATATCCGGAAAATGAAAGGATAGAGCAGATTATAATATAAATTCCATATCCAATCATATAATTTGAAAAAACTTTTAATTCATCTCTTAGCTTTGAGCCTACAAGCTTTAATATATCCAAATTTTTTAAAATCTCATTTATTTCTTTTTCATTCATAATTTTGTCTCCATTTCCTTAACTTTATTTTTATAGAATTCATTATTTGGTTCAATATCTACAAGTTTCTTATAGTAGATATAAGCATTTTTATAATCTTTTCTTTCTTCGTATGCTATAGCAAGAGCAAAGATACTTTCTTTATACCCCCATTTTATAATTCCACTATCTTTATAACCATTTTCATATTTATTTATAATTCTTTTGAGAATTTCGACGCCCTTGTCAAAATCACCGCCATAAGCAGGTGGTGTATATATTAAATTTTGGGCATAAGCATACATTACTCTTGGATTTAAACTGTCAATTTCAAGGGCTTTTCTAATCATTTGACTTGCCTTTGGGCCATAAAACATTCCATAAAATATGTTCATTCCTGCTTTAATTCCATATAGTCCTGAAAGAAGAGCATAAGCTTCTGAAAATTTATTATCAATTTTGATAGCTTTTTCAAGTAATTTTATGGCTTCATCTAAAAATTTTTCTTTGTTAAATTCTTTCGTTGAAAAGTATAGAATTTGTAACGAATAAGCACAAAAATATAAATCGTATTTATTTGAACGAGCAATAGACATTTTCTTGAAAAACTCATAAGCGGATTTAACTTCATTCGGCTCTGAACTGTAAAGTTTATTTAAATAGACTTCATAAACACTATCTATTTGAAGAACTAAAATTAAAATCATTTCGTGAATCCTCCTATACCCAAAGCAATATTAATATAAAAGTTATTGAAGGAAAACATTTTATTATTAGTTATTTGAACACTTTCTGATGAAAATTCGGAGCTTAATGTCCAATTGTATCCAAAATTGATACTAACATTTAACCCTCCATATACGAAATAAGTCAAGTTAATGGAAGGTCCAAACATAAAGTTTCCAGTAGAAAGTTCTACTTCTCTTTTGGGTTCATCTATTACACCTGAAAGTGAATCTGTTGTTTTTTCATAGAGTTTCATAGTGTATCCATAACCACCAAGCAAAATTGTAGGATAAATTAGAAAGTAATTTGTTGAAAAAATAATATAGCCAAATGAAAATCCACCTCCTGAGAATTTTGTTTTTATAAACTTATTTGAGTTTTGATATGTACTTGAAAATCCATTAAAACCAATCCCACCAATTATAAAGTTTTTGAAAATGAAATATCCATATCCTGTTTGTGATAGGTTGTAACTTTTCAGTTGTGAATATCCTTTTGAGGATATATAATCAGAAAGTTCTTTATTGTTTATAAAATTTACCCCTATACCATAAGCTCCAAAGCCACCATATGATGATATTATGAAGTTTAACATCGTTTTACCTCCTTTTTATAAAAAAGAACTTTGTAAAACAAAGTAAGAAAATTTTAAAGGATAAAAAATACATTGACAAGATAAAGCCTTAAATTTTTCATAAATTATTGAATATGCCAATAGCTCCCTGCTGAAAAATAAAGTATTTATAAGGGGAAGCCTTATTTTTAGACGATGCATTGACAAATTTCAAGGGGCGAAATTTTTAATCCAAAGGCTTAATTTTAGGGTTGATGGGTAAAGTAAGGAAATAATTATACTTTCAGAATTCCTAGACAATGTATTGACAAAATGCTTTGTTCAATAAATAGTGTAAAGTTCTTGATAATCAATAAATTATGAAAAGTTTTTTAAAGCTGTTGACTTTATCAGGGGAGTTTAAGTGGGGCGAAGTTCCCCGCAGCCGAAAAATGGGAATATATAAGCTGAAGTCTTATTTTTATGGTGTGTGGGAAAAATAAAGAAATAATAATGATTTCCGAATTACTGGACAACTCATTAACAAAATAATTTGTCCAATAAATATAGATTTAATCGGGGGAATTATTGAAAGGCTCTGCTCCCCTGCCGAAAGAAAGGAATTTACAAGCCGAAGGCTTGATTTTAGGGTAGGTGGGGAAATATAGAAAAATATCTGGTTTTAGAATGATTGGACAAGGCATTGACAAAACAATTTAAAGCTTTAAAATTTTTTTTATGACTGAAAGAGAAAAAGAAATCATAGAAATTATTAAAAAATATCCCGAAGAAATTCTTGAAGTCGTTTTAGGCCTCTTGAAAAAAAGATATAAAATTGCTACGAAAAGAGATATAAAAATTTTATATTACAAAATTAAATTGAAAATTACGCAATTGGAAAGTAATACCAGCGAAAGAATTAGCCAATTAGAAAACAACACAAAATTGGAAATTGAGAAATTGAGAACAGAATTTAACGAAAGAATTATTCAACTTGAAAATAATACAAAATTAGAAATTGAGAAATTAAAAGCAGAATCTAATGAGAGAATTAACCAGCTTGAAAATAATACAAAATTAGAAATTGAAAAATTAAAAGCAGAATCTAATGAGAGGATTAACCAACTTGAAAATAATACAAAATTGGAAATTGAAAAAATAAGGGCAGAAGTTGAAAAATCCAAAACGGAAACTCAATATCATATTACTAAATCTGAAAGTAGAATTATAAAATTTATTTTAGCATCTTCCATTATTCAAACGATTTTTATTATTTCAGCAGTTTTGACAATTATTTTTACAATAATTAAACCAAGTAAGTAGCATTATATATTGGGAAAGACTTTTCTGAAACTATAGATTTTGCGGGGGTTTTAGTAGGTATTTTGAAGCTGAAAGCTTAACTTTTAGGGTGGATGGGAAAATATAGAAAAATAAATAGTTTTAGAATTATTGGATAAAACATATTTTTTGAAATTTTAAAGCTTATTTTGGCAAAAAATTTTTGATGATATTAAAATAATAGATTTTATTATACTTTTGGAAACTTGAAAATTCACACTTTTATGAAATAAAATTTTCGGGCTATGCTTTGTGCCATTTTTATAACATGGATACATTTTAAAGCTGATGTTATAATGTCAGATGGAACACCTTTAAAAGTTTATGTATGGCTCCCAGATGATACAATAAATAAGAAATTCACTACAATCTTTGTTAGATCACCTTATGATACGATGGGACCTGGTGTTGTTGATCCAAATCGACCTATGGATAGTTCAACAATAGCCCTAATAACTAACAATGGTTTTGCTTATGTTGTAAGTAATTTTAGGGGTTTTGTAGAGAGTGGAGGAGAAAAAACACCATTTCTTGCGGAGGGATGGGGCCCACATCAAGATGGTAAGGAAGTTGCTTTATGGATTACAAATCAACATTGGTCAAATGATTCAATATGTATGTTTGGTGGTTCAGCTTTTGGTTTTGCTCAGTACTTTTTGGAAGGAACTGATTTTGATTTAACTTGTGCAGCACCTGCAATAGCAGGTTTTTCTTTATATCATCACGCAATTTTTCAAGGTGGAGAATTTAGAAAATATATTGTAGAAACTTGGCTTACTGGATTAAATGCAACAATGTGGCTTGATACAATAGAAAAATATGCAGTTTATTCTGATAATAGTCCATGGGCTTGGGTAAATGGATATTTAAGAACAAATTATTATAATGCTCCTATGTTACATATTACTGGTTGGTTTGATGCCTTCACAGATGGGGCAATATCAGCATTTCAATTTATACAATTTGGTGGAGGACCAAGAGCTAGAAATTATCAATATATTATAATAGGACCTTGGATGCACGTTTTAAATAGAGATACTGTTGGAGATCTTATCTTTCCAAGTAATGCGAAAATCGATTATTTTTCTCTTCTTGCTGACTGGGTTTTGTATTGGACTAGAGGTGTTGGTGATTGGCAATCTAGAAAAAGAGTGAAATTTTACTTAATGGGAGATCTTTCTACTAATGATACTACAAAATGGAATAAATGGATAGAAACTGATTACTTCCCATTAAATGGAACTAGTTACGAAAATTGGTATTTATTTAAAGATCGTTCACTTAAACACTCAGCAGTGCCCAACTATCCATATCAATATGATAGCATACCTTATATTTATGACCCAAATAATCCCGTTCCAACAATTGGAGGTTTTGATTTCTTTGGACTTTATAATCCTGATAGCATATTATTTGGACCAAGAAATTTAAATCCAATAAATAATAGAAGTGATGTTGTGATATTTACATCAGATATTTTAAATGAGCCATTAGCAGTTATAGGACAACCAATTTTATACTTATATGCAAGTTCAAATAGATTTGATACTGATTTTATTGTCTTATTGGCGGATGTTTATCCTGATGGAAGGAGTATATTAATTAGTGAAGGTGTTTTAAAAGCAAGACATAGAAATGGTGTAGATAGAGAAGATTTATTAAATCCAAATCAAATTTATTTATTTACTATAAAATTGAGAAACACTGCTTATGTTTTTAATAAAAATCATAGAATTAGAATTTACATTACATCTTCAAAATATCCTTCTTATGAGCCTAATCCAAATAATGGTGGTCCATTTAAAAGAAATGACCCAAATAAGCTAATTGCTATAAATTCAATATGGACTGGTAATCTCTATCCGTCTGCTATTGTATTGCCAGTTAATAATTCAATTGTTGGTTTAGGAGAAATAACATATAAAACAAAAACTTGTATTATTAAAAATAGAATGGCTATTTGTGATAATGAAATTCCAAATTATGTTTATGATTTAAATGGAAGATTGGTTAGAAATATGAATTTGAAAAAGGGTGTTTATTTTATAAAAACAGCAAATAAGTTATTTAAAGTTATTGTCCCTTAAAGATCGGCAATGGGGGCCTAGAAAATCAAAAACTTTACTTTATCTTTCCATTTATTTAAGAGCTTAATTAATTCATCGTCATTATTTGTTTGTAATATAATCCCAACTCTATAACCAGGCCAGACAATATCATCAAATTGTGGAATTTTCCCTTTATATAAAACTTTTGGAATAATAAAGTACTCGCCTATAATTTCATCAAGTTCTTCTCTAAAATCAATTTCATAAGCAGCATCTATAAAAATAAAATAAACTTTCATTTTCTCCTCCTCTTTAAACTTTCAAAAATTGAATAAACAGTAGGGATGAAAAATAATGTAATAATTGTTGAGAAAGCTAATCCTCCAATTACCGCTATTGCTAGAGGTTTAAATTGTTCAGAACCTTCCCCCTTTGATAAAGCTAATGGTAGAGAACCAAATATAACAACTAAGGTTGTTATTAAAATTGGTCTTAATCTTCTACTTGCTCCTTCAACAACTGCATCAATTAAGTCATATCCTCTTGCTTTTAATATATTCATATAATCTGTCATTAAAATGGCATTAGCAAGAACAACACCACTAACTAATATAACACCTACAAAACCATTTACTGATAATGGAACTCTTGTTATTGAAAATATAATAGCAACACCAACTAATGAGAATGGAACAGAAAGCATGATAATAGCAGGATATAAAAATGAATTTAATTGACCTGCCATAACAAGATAAATTAAAATAATACCAAGAATTAGGGCTAAAAATAATTGTCCAAATGCTTCTTTTTGCCTTTCAACTGAACCTGAAATTTTAATACTAATACCAGGTGGTAGTTTAATCTCATTTATAATTTTATCAATTTCATTAATAATTTCGCTTAACGCTCTCTGATAGTAATCTGTTTCAACTTTAACAACTCTTTGTTTATTTATTCTTTCAATTACAAGAGGTCCATAACCATAGCTAACTTGGGCAATATCTGAAAGATAGACATTATAACCAAATGGTGTAGGAATTTGTAAATTGTTTAAAATTGATAATGTGTTTCTATAATTTTCATCAAGTCTAACAACGACATCAATATCTAATCCTTCAATTTTGATAGTACTTGCAGTTGTTCCAAAAATAGCATTTCTAATATAATTTCCAACTTGTGCTATTGTAAGTCCATGTTTTGCTAATTGTGAATAATCTAATTTAATTTTTATTTCAGGATTTGCAGATTGTCTTGAAATTGTAACACCAACAGTTCCTTTAATTTTCTCAATCTTTTCCTTAATTAAATTAGCAATAGAATCCGTTTTTTCAATATCATCACCATATATTTCAATAGATATTGGTTTTCCTCCACCAAATAATAACTGATCAGCAAAGCTTCCCGATGAAACCTCTATTGATTGAATACCTGGAATTTCTTTAATTTTACTCTCTATTTCAGAAGCTATTGTTCTACTATCTTTATTTCTAATTTTCAAATCAATAAGTTTAGCTTGTGCTCCGATAAAATTGCTTGCCTCAACAAGACCACTTATTGAACCAAATCCACTTTCTGTTGGTCCAACCCTAAAAGCATAAAAATCAATATATTTATTATTTTTCAAAATTTCTTCAATTTTATTCTTAACTTCAATTGTTTTTTCAAGTTTAGTCCCAGGTGGTAATAATGCTGTAATTCTAATATCACCTGTATCTTGTTGTGGTATAAATTCAGTCTTTACAAATCTAAATAATGAGAAACCTAATATAAAAATTAAAATTCCTAAACTAAATGCTAAAAACTTATGATTGACTGACCATCTTAATAATTTCTTATGGGCATTTTCAAGAGCTTTTAATGAATTATCAAGAAACTTTCCAACAATTGTCGTAGGAGGTTTTGGATTTCTTAAAAATTTAGACGCGAGCGTAGGTGTTAGTGTAAATGAAACTAATAGGGAAATGAATAATGTTATTGCAATTGAAAAAACGAGTTCTCTAAAAAATAAACCAACAAATCCACCAGCAAATAATAGTGGAAGAACAACGGAAATCCTCGTTAATGTGCTTGCTATGACTGCTTGTGAAACTTCTTCTGTGGCAAAAATTGAAGCACTTATTGGCGTTTCGCCTTTTTCCCTGTGATAAAATATATTTTCCATTACGACAATGGCATCATCTACAACAAGACCAACAGCTAATGCTAGGGCAGAAAGTGAAATTAAGTTAATTGTTGTTCCACTTAAATAAAGATAAATGAATGCAACAATTAGTGATGTTGGAATGGCAATTGAAATAATTATTGACGCAGTTATGTTTCTTAAAAGCAAAAATGTGACTAAAATTACAAAAATTGCTGAAAAAATTAATTCTCTATTTAAGTTTCTAATGGAATTTTCTACATTCCTTGAAAAATCAGTAGGAATTAAAAATTTTATATTATAAATTTTACTAATTTCATTTAATTTTTTCTTTACTCTTTGAGCAGTTTCAACAGCATTAGCATCAGCTTGCTTAAAAATACCAACAAATAATCCCTCTCTTCCAAGTACCTTTACATCATTTATTTTATCAGCATAACTATAATCAACCTTAGCAACATCCGAAATTTTTATAATGGAACCATCTCTTCTGAAAATTGGTAAATTTTTAATTTCATTTGGATTTTTAATATCTCCCTCAACTCTTATTGTCCAATCAATATCTCCATATTTTATATCACCAACAGGAACATTTAAATTATTAAATTTAATAGCATTTACAACTTGGTCTAATGTCAAGTTATATGCTTCAAGCTTGGATTTATCAATGAGGATATTAACTTGTCTTTTCCTTCCGCCTCCAAATAATAGGACTTGTCCAACACCTGGAACTCTTTCAAGTTCAGTTTGAATATAATCATCAAAGTCCTTTCTAATATCTCTTAAACTATCATCTGAATAGATAGCAATTAACATTATTGGAACTTGGGATAAATCAAATTTATAAATTGTTGGTCTTTCAATATCACTTGGAAGAAATCTTAAAGCTAAGTCAATTTTGTCTCTAATATCATTTACTGCAAAATCAAGATTTGTCCCTTGTTCGAATTCAAGAATTATAGTTGAAAGGTTTTCTTGTGAAAACGACCTAATTGTTTTAACATTTGGAATCGTAGAAAAGAAGCGTTCAAGTGGTTCAGTTATAAGTTTTTCAATATCTTCACTACTTGCTCCTCTGTAAAATGTAACAACAGAAACAGATGGAAGAGTTACCTTGGGAAATAAATCAATTTTTAATTTAAATAGTGAAAATAAACCAAAAACGATAAGAACTGAAAAAACAACAAATGTTAAAATTGGTCTTTTAACAGCAAGTTTAATCATCTTATAATCCTCACTTTTTGTCCATCTTGTAAATTATATTGACCTTCAATAACAATCGTGTCGTTCAAGGTTAAACCTTCAAGAATTTCCGTAATTTCCCCACTAGATATGCCAATTTTTACAATTTTCTTATAAGCTCTATCACCATTTACAATAAAAACATATTTTTTATCAAGACCAAGAATTGCTGATGTTGGAATAACAAATGCTTTATCTTTCTTATTTAATGTAATTTTAGCAATAGCAAATGAACCTATTGGGAATTTATAAACTTTTGCTCTTATTTCAAATGTTTGACTTAATGGATCTATAATTGTGCTTTTGTAGTAAATTCTTGTTTTTTCTTTAATCCCTAATTCATTGGAAAAAACCTCAATTTCATCACCAATTTTTATTTTATTGTAATAAATTGATGGTAATTTAATAATAGCTATTGGATTTCCATAGATTTGAGCAACTGGTGTTGATGGAGAAACGAGTTGTCCTGTATTTATATTTAAAAGATGAATTTTACCACTTGTTGGTGATTTAATGGGATAATTATTAAATTCAAGTCCAGTTGTGCTTCTATCTAAATAAGCAATAATTTCATCTTTATTTACATATTGTCCTTCACTCACTAAGTAGTTTATAAATTTTCCAGGAACTTCGGGAAAAACGAGGGTTAATGGCTCTCCACTTATATTGGCTGTAAAAGATTCGCTATATTCTATTTGTGAAATTTTTGGTGTAGATATAGAAATAGGGATGACTTTCTCGTCAATTTTCTCTATATTTTTGGCACGTGTTTGACAAGCTACAAGAAAAAAGATAATTGTTAATTTTCTTAAATTTTTCATAGTTTCCTCCTTTATTGTAATTTCCCTACGCTTAGAACTAAATCTAAATCAACGATGGCTTTATAGTAATCCCTCAAAGCTTGCTTATAGGCTATTTGAGATGCTATATAACTTCTTTGAATATCATAAAATTGTAAATTTGAAATTAAACCATTATTAAATTGAATTTTAGCAGTTTCTAATAATTTTTCAGATAATTTGGCATTCTGTTTTGTCGTTTCTAAATTTCTTTTTGCGATATTTAAATTATTTAGTGCATTTTGTAGTTGAATTTTTGATGTTTGAACTTGAAAGTCATAAATTAGTTTAATTTGATCAATTTGCGTATTTATTTTTTGAATTTCTGCATTTGTAGAAAATCCATCAAATAAATTCCAATTAAGAATTAAAGAAAATGTCCAAGTTCCTCCCCATTTATCTTCAAGGTTTGGTGCTGGTTTTGAAGCAAGATATTGAATTTGAGCAAATATGTTTGGCTTATTTAATGAACTTTGAATATCTATAAGCTTTTGTAATGTTTTCATTTGTTTTTCAAGAAGTAAAATATCTTTCCTAAATTTAACTTTGTTTTCATCAATGGTTAAATTTGTATCAATTTTTACATCATCTATACTATCAACAATAACGATTTCTTCACTATCAGGTAAATTTAATAAAACTTTTAGGTTATTTAGTAAATCGTTATAAGTTTTTTTGGTGTTTTCATAACTAAACTTGGCATTTTCATAATTTACTTGTGCTTGTAATAAATCAAGACTTGATGCTAAACCATTCTCGTATCTTTTTTTGGTTGAATTATAAACCTCTTCTAGGTCTTTTAATGTCTTTTCGTAAATTCTAAATGTTTCTTTAAAAAATAAAATATCAAGATAAAAACTTTTTATTTGACTTGAAAGTCTATATTCAAAAACATTAGTATTTTCATTTTCAATTTTAAGTTGTTCATCAGCTAAATTAATAGCGTTTATTTCCCTAAACCAAGAAAAGATAGGTTGTCTTAATGTAAATTGAAAATTATAACTATTTTGAGGTCTAAAAGGAATTTCAGAATAAACAATTGAGTTAGGGTCAGGATAGATGATAAATTCACTTGGATTTTGAGGATTTTGATAACCTATATATCTTGTAGGAGCACCAAATTTTATAACTGCTGGATTAGCGGTATATGTCCAAATTCCATTTATTGAAATTTGAGGAAAAATTTGTGAGCGAGCTTTTATATAATCCGCCCTATATCCCTGAAGGTTGTTTTCATTTTGAAGTATCTGGATATTCCTTTTTTTTGCTATTTCAACAGCTTTGTTTATATCAAGCTCTATCAAACTCAAAATGATGTTTAACATGTTAGTAGTCCTCTTAATATAATTTCCTTTATAACTTCTTTATCTTCATATCTCACAGGATCTTCAAACCTCATAAAAAAAGCCTTTATTGATAAACCTATGAAATAACTGACTGCAGAGATTTCTAAATTTTTGAATTGCCCCTTATGTATCCCTTCCATTATTAACTTCCTTAAAAGAACTTTTAGTTCAGAAACAATTGGATAAATTTTATCCATATATAGTGGAAATATATCTTCTTCAAATATAAATTCCTTTTGACTAATTTCAACCATTTTAAGAGCATTTCTAAATTCATATAACTTATCCCACAAAATATCAATAAATCTCTCAATTTTGACTTTTGGTTCCTCTATTGAATTAACAATTTTCCTTACATCTTCAAGAACATTTTTTAAGTCCTCTTCAACAATAGTTACAAAAAGATTACTTTTACTTTTAAAATAATTATAAATTGTTCCTTTTGCTATATTAAGTTCTTTGGCTATTTCATCTAAATTTGTTTTATAATAACCTTTTTCATAAAAATGATTTCTTGCTATTTCAATAATTCTTTCTTTTTTGATTGACTTGTCAGTCATATTGAAAATTTTAAAGGCAATTAAAAGATAACCTGCTTCTTTATAATTTTATCATTACTTTTAAATATAATTGTAGTTTTTTGTCCTTTTTTAAATTTCGTTAAGGCATAGGTCAAATCGTATATATTTTTAATTTCATAATTTCCAATTTTCAAAATAATGTCTCCTTCTTTAAGACCTAATTTTTGAGCAGGTGTTCCATTTGAAATACCCATAATTTTAACACCTTCTCCCTCATAACTATAATCAGGAATAATTCCAAGTCTAACTCTATTTAAAGTTTTTATAGTTTTATTTTCTTTAATTTCATTATAGGTTAATGCTTCAATTTTTGAAATTTCATCTATTAGTTCTATTGTAAATTCTAAAATTTTTTTCTCACCTTCATAATTTATGAATTGGGGATCATCTGTTGATTTATGATAATCTTTATGGACATTTGTAAAAATATGTAAAACAGGAATTTTCATATTATAAAAGGCATTTTGATCACTCATCCCAAATCCACTATTTGAAAATTTTATATTAAAATTAAACGTTTCATTTACTTTTTTAATAATTTCTTCAAATTCGTTAGCGGTTTTTGAGCCAATTATTGTTAAATTATTGTTTTCCAATCTACCTATCATATCAAAATTTATATAAGCTTTTATATTTTCAATAGGAATAATGGGATTTTTCACAAAATACTCTGAACCGATAGTCCCAATTTCTTCACAATCCCAAAATGCAAATAATATATTATCTCTAACTTCTTTATCCTTATAATAATTAGCAATTTCAATAACACCTGCAACACCACTTGCATTATCATCAGCACCGTTATGAACATCATAAACTCTATCTAAGGAACTAATATCACCATAACCTAAATGGTCATAATGAGCACCTAAAACAATATATCTTAAACTTTTACCTTTCTTTATAGCAAATATATTTTCACCCTGAACTTTTTCTTTTGAAAGCTTTAAATAAACTTCAATTTCTTTTTTAGTGAAGCTATCTTTATAAGTTTTTAAAGTTTGTAGTGCTATTATTCCTAAATCATTTTTAAAATAACTTTTTTGAATATAGTTTGAGACCAAAAAAATAATAATTTTTTTCTTTTTATTCCTTTCTTCAATGGCTTTATTTATTATTCCAATTTCGTCAAGACTATCTCCATCAACAACTGATATATCTTTTGTTTTAATATATCCACTACTTGAAAAATATAATGGTTTTATCGGAATTTTTAAATTTATATAAAAACTATCAATTTTAATTTTGCCTTCTACTTCAAAATTCTGTGTTAAAACTTCATAACCCATTCTATTTAAATAAAACTTTATGTAATCTCTTGCTTTTTGATTGTATCCGCAAAGTCTTCCTTCTAAATAATCATTTGCTAAATAGTAAATGTGATTTTTTACATTTTCTTCTGATAGAGCTAATAATAGATTAATCATAAACAACATCAGAAAAAATTATGTAATTTAAAGGATTTACAGGTCTTCCATTTATTATAACTTCATAATGTAAATGTGATCCTGTTGAACGCCCTGTTGAACCTACTTTTCCAATAATTTCACCCCTTTTAATTTTTTGACCGGGACTTACTAAAATCCTTGAAAGATGAGCATATCTCGTTATAATTCCATTTTGATGGGAAATTTCAATTTCAAGTCCATAACCTTCTTTATAACCTGTAAATATAACAATTCCATCAGCACTTGCATAAACAGGTGTTCCAGTAGGTGCTGCAATGTCAATACCTTCATGAATTTTATATTCTCCTGTAAATGGGTCATTTCTATAACCAAAATTTGAAATGACTATGCCAATTGTAGGAATAATACTTGGAATTCTTCTAATTTCTTCATTTCTATTTTCAATAATATCTTTAATTCGCTTGACATCTTGAAGTTCAAATTCTAAAACTTTTTTTAAATTTTTTATTTCTAAATTTATATTACTTAAACTATCATTTTTTCTAATATATCCTCCAATACCAAAATTCCTAATGTCATTTGATAATGGATTTAAACCTGCTAATATCCTAAAATTATTAGTAATATCAAATAAGCTATCCAATTTTGATTTTGTTATTTTTATTTCTTCTTCTATTTGAGCAATATATCTTTTTAGACTTTGATTTTGTCTCTTTAATGTTAGATTTTCAATATATATAAAAGCAAATTTTAAAGATAGAATAATAGCTAAAATTATTGAAAATATAAGACTTGAAATAATACCCAAAACGACACCAAATGAAAATTTTGTAAATTTTATAATAAAGGATTTTGAATTTTCTATATCATATATTTTTATAAAAAACCTTACCTCTCTATTCTTCATACAGCAACCTCCTGTTTTGTTTTCCGAAAATTATAAAGCATAATATAAAAACTCGGAATAATATATAATACTAAAATAAAAGTGAAAAAAATTCCACCTATCATTGGGGCAACAATTCTTTTTAGAATATCCGCACCAAGTGAGAATTCAAACATGATTGGAATTAATGAAAAGAATGCAGTTAATGTTGTGATTGTGATAGGTCTTATTCTTCTAACAACTGCCCAATGAATTGCATTATATTTATCGTTGAATTTTTCAAAACCTAAATCCAAAAATTTTATTTTAACAACAATAATTTCAACACTAATACCAAGTAGTGCTATAATTCCAACCCAAACCGCAACTGATAAATTATAATTTAGAATTTTTAAAATTAAGAATGAGCCAAAAAGTGGAAATGGCAGAAGAAAAAGAACAAACAAACTTTTCAAGAAACTATTAAAATTAAGATAAAGTAAAAAGAAAATGATTAAAATTGTTATAGGAATAATGAAAGTTAAGGAAATTTGAAATCTTTTAATATCTTCATATTGACCTGAAAATTCATAAAAATAACCATTTTCAAACTTAACAAAACTATCTATCAAACTCTTTGCTTTTTGAATGTACCTTAGATAATCTTCATAAGTATGAAGATAAATATAATTTGTTATAAAACCATTTTCATTTCTTATCATATCAAAACCTCTTCTAATTTCAATATCGCAAATTTCTTTTAGTAGAACAAAGCCAGAGCTTGTTCTAATTGGCATATTTTTTAAAAAATCTATTTCTCTAAAATCTCTTAAAATTCTCATTCTAATTGGGTATCTTTCCCTACCTTCAATACTATAAGTAATTGGATTTCCTCCAATTGCAAAATTTATAATTTCCATAATTTCACTAACATTTATACCATATTGTGCTAATTTAATTCTATTTGGAATAATGTAAATATAATAACTATTTGAATTTCTTTCTGCATAAACATATTTTGTTTCTTTCATTGATTTTAAAATTTTTTCAATTTCTATTGCTAGGCTTTCGGTTTTGAATGGTTCATTACCATAAACTTTAATACCAATTGGTGTTCTTATGCCTGTTTTTAACATATCAATTCTTGTTCTTATAGGCATTCCAAATGTATTAATAAAACCTTTTATTTTTAATTTATTGCTTAAATCATCTATTACCTCATAAATTTTGTTTGGATCTTTCAATTCAATCGTCGTTTCAATCATACTAAATGGAGCAGGGTCAGTTGAAGTATTTGCTCTTCCAATTTTTCCGAAAACACTCTTAACATTACTATTTGAAATAATAATTGAATCCATGTATTTTAAAACTTCAAACCCTTTACTTAATGATATTCCCGAAACTGTTGAAGGCATATATAAAATTGAGCCTTCATTAAATGGTGGAAGAAATTCTGTTTTTAAACTTCTATATAAGAAAAAACTTGAGATGCTAATTATGAAAAAAATAATTATAAAAACAATCGGGAATTTATAAATAAATTTGAATGTTGGTTCATAAGTTTTAATTAAAAATTTGTTTATAGGATTTTCCATTTCTTTTTTTACCTTATTTGGCAAGAATATATAAATTAAAATAATTACAAATGTTATTGACAAAACTGATGAAATTAACATGGAAAGTGTTTTTGTCCAAGCAAGTGGTCTAAATAGTTTTCCTTCTTCACCACTTAAAAAGAAAATTGGCAGAAATGAAACTGTTATAATTAATAAAGAAAAAAATAAACTTTTTGAAAGTTCATTAGCGGATTTTTTGATAGCCAAAAGTTTATCATACCCTTCTTCAATATATTTATGTGAATTTTCTACAAGAACAACGCCCATATCAATTAAAACTCCAAGTGATAATATAAATCCCCCAAGACTCATAATGTTTAAAGTAATGTTGAAAATTTTTAAGAATATGAAAGAAATAATAATTGAAATTGGAAGCATTAAAATAATTGATATTGAAGAGCGAATCGAAAATAAAAAAATTAAAATCATAAAAGCAATTATTAAACTTTCCTTAATAATTGAAATAATTAATGTTTTTATACTTTCTTCAATCAAATGACTTCTATCATAAGCAATTTTTATTTCCATTCCATCAGGAAGATTTAAATGCTTAATTTTTTCTTTAACTCTTTTAATAACATTATAACTATTTTCTCCAATTCTTGAAATAATAATTCCTCCAACACTTTCACCCTTACCATTGAAATCCAAAGCACCTTCTCTTAATGAAGTTCCTAATTGAACAATAGCAATGTCTTTAATTTTTACACTTTTCCCATTACTATTCTTAACAGATATGTTTTCAATATCTTCCAAACTTTTAACATAACCATAACCTCTGATGTTATAAAATCTTTCTGAAATTTCTATGTATCTTCCACCTGTTGATTGATTATTATTTTTAATAGCATTTAAGACATCTTCAAAACTAATATCATAAACTTTCATAAGATAAGGATTTAAATCAATTTGATACTCTTTTAAAAATCCACCTATTGTTCCAACTTCGCTAACACCTTCTATACTTTGTAAATATGGTTTTAAAAAGAATTCGTTAAAACTTGTCAATTCATCAATTGTATGTTTATTTGAAACAAGGACATATTGAAAAATCCAAGAAATAGCACTTGCATCTGCTCCTATTTGAAAACTAACACCTTCGGGAAATTTAAATCCTGAAAGATATTCCAAAACTCTACCCCTTGCCCAATATAAATCAACATTTTCATTAAAAATAACATAAATAAAAGCAACATTATTCATAGAAATTGCTCTTATTGTTTTAACTTTTGGAACTGATAATAACTTTGAAACGATTGGATAACTGATTTGTTCATCAATTGTTTGTGGATCTTGACCTTCATATTTAACTGTTATAATCACTTGATTTTCTGAAATATCAGGGATAGCATCAATTGGAATTTTAAATAAATAATAAATGCCAAGAATTAAAAAAAATAAGATAATAAAAGTTATTAAAAATTTATTTTTTAGTGAAAATTCACTTATCATTTTAGTTTAGCATCCGCGTCTATTAAGAAAACTCCTTTATTTACAATTATTTGTCCTTCTTTGAGATTTTTTACCAAATATCCATCCTTTACATCAGTTATGATTTGAATTTCAAATTTTTTAAAATTTCCATTTTCATATAAATAAACAATATCTTTATTTCCTGTTCTAATTACTGCATCTTTTGGAATAATAATGCCTTTTATAGGTTTCAAAATTTTTCCAATTTCATAATTATTTTCAAAAAATTCTCCATCATTATCAAAGACTGCTAAAACTTTTATAAAATTACCATCGCTTGAAGGTAAAATTTCTCTTATATAACCTTTCTTATTTTTAGCTTGAATAATATCACCAATTTTTATTTCATTTGCTTCACTTTTCCTTAAATCTCCAATAAATAAAACTTGGTTATTATCAACAATTTCCATAATAATATCACCTTCATTAAATTTATCACCATTCTTTAAATAGATTTTTGAGACTTTACCACTTATTGGACTTCTAAAAATTATTGAATCATCAAAAATATCTTCAATTTTTAAATTTAAAAATTTTAACTTTTCAATTGCTATACTATCTTTTGTTATTAAGAATTCGTTTTTAATTCTGAGAATATCAGGTGAATAAAAACTAAATAATTTTTCACCTTTTTTTACTGGTGTTCCTTCAAATGGCAAATAGATGTTAATAATATAACCTTGAAATTTTGGAACAATTTTATAAACTTTATTTTTGGGAAATTGAATAATTCCTTCAATATAAATTTCCTTATACGAAATAGTATCTTTTACATAAAAAAAAATTTATTAAGCTTTCCTCTGTATTTTGCGAATGTTCATAGGTTTTCATTTCTTTTATAGGAATTGTAATATTTTCTTTAATTTGTTTGTTATCAATTTCAATAATAAACTGCCATTCTCCACTCATAGGAATGAAAACTTTTCCTTCTAAATTGTTATTTAATTCAAATAATTGTGTCATTGCAGGCATTCCTGGCATTTCTGGCATATGTAAATATGCTTTAAATTGTCTGGGTTTTGGTTCAATTATAAATTTTACTTTATTTTCCATTTCTTTTAATGTTCCATCACTTGTAAGAAGTTTTATTTTATATCCTTCTTTTTCAATTTCAAAAACAGGTTTATATTCTTTTGAGCAAGATAAAATAAATGTTAAAAATATGAGAATTTTTCTCATATTGAAAATTTTAAAGGCAAAAAAGTAATAAAGCAATAGAAAAATTATTTAACTTAGCATTTCTAATACATCTTCATTGTGCTTTTTTGAAGCAATTGAGAATGCCTTTAATATATCTATTAGCATTTCCTTTGTAATCAAAACTCCACCTTTCTCCTTTGGTCTTATTGCTCTATTTATAATGGGTTTTCCATCATAATCATAAACCTTCAACATTTCTACACATATATAAATCATAGATTGTAATCCTGTTCCAATTTGTCTTGTTTTTATAGCAATTTCAACACTATAATAATCACCTTTCTTAATGAAAATGGGAAATTTTTGAAAAAATTTTCTAAATCCTTTTATTTCAACATTTGTTTCTTCGAAAATTATCTCATTGTTCTCTTCTATGAATTCATCTTTACTAATGTTTTTAGCAAAATTTATTATTTCCAAAATGTCATTTTTATTAACCAATCCTTCTTGCATACATTTTATCAAAATTTCTTTTAATTCACTATATAAAATTTGCCATTCTAAAATGTCGTTCTCTAAAATAGTTGTTCTTGTAGGTGCTGAAATATGTTTTCCATTTCTTCTTATTCTATATCTTGACTTTGGATTAGTTAAAGGAATTTCATAGTAAAGCATTATGTCAGTAATTTTCTTTGTAATCCCCTTTTTTTAAATTTTTCTATTCTTTCCAATGCTAATTGAACATATTTTTCTTCAATTTCAAAACCAATGTAATTTCTATTAGTCATAATACAAGCGAGAGCAGTTGAACCACTTCCTATAAATGGATCTAAAACAATATCTCCTTCTTCAGAAAACATCTCTATTATTTCAGCAAGAAATGTTTTTGGTTTAGGGGTTGGATGGTCAATAAATCCTTCATCAGGTTCAATCATTTTGGTAGGTGTATCAATAAAAATATCTTTTTTTCTCTTTTTTATCTTTGGAGAACCCTTTTTAAAAACAAAGCATGACATATATTTTGTAAATCCAATTGGCGATTGAACTGCTGCACCTGGCGAATAAAGAATAATTTGCCAAAAATATTTAAAGGGATTGTTTTCAAATAGTTTTGGAAGATGCTTTGTACTAAAAAATGTTATAAAAAACCTATTATTCTTTAAAACTCTATAAAGTTCTGGAAGAATTTTATAAAATAGTTCAAGACTTTCATCATAAGCAATTTCCTTATTTAATCCATATGGTGGATCGGTTAAAACAAGGTCAATGCTTTCAGATGGAATATTCTTTATTAAATCAAGAGCATTACCAAGGAAAATTTTATTTAATTCCATAAGTTTAAAGAAAATTTTAAAGGTTATATTGCCAAGGAAATTTTGTTCTTTTATGTAGTTTTAAATTTGGATGTTTCTCTTTAATGAAATTTAGAAAATTTTTAAAATTTTCTTCCCAATTTGCTCTTTGAATAACAATTTTTTTATTTATTTCTCTAATTTCATCAAATTTTTCAAACTTAAAACATTTCATAATTTTATCTGCTATATCTTCTTCAATTAAAGGATTAAATAAAAAACCATTATAACCATCTAAAATCCATTCAAAATTTGCCCAAATATCAGATACAATTGGAAAAGCTCCAAGAGACATTGCTTCAAGTAGTGAAACAGATGTAGAATCAACAAGTGATGCACTTATGTAAATATGACTTTCAGACAAAAAATCTAAAATTTCTTTATGACTTAAAGTTAAAAACTCAACGAATTGTGAAATATCAAGCTCAAAGCATAATTTTTTATAATAATTAGTATCCTTTCCTGATGATAAAAGAAATAATTTAAAATTCTTAAAACCTTTATCTTTGAGAATTTTAATTGCTCTTAAAATTTTTTCCTGATTATAAATTTCATTTATGTGCTTTCTAAACTCAACAATTCTAAAAAAATCATAATTTAGTTGCTTTAATGGTTTTTTTAAAATTTCATCTTCAAGTCCAAATGGAAAATTTATTACTTTAAATGGATTTATTTGAAAATCATTAACTAAAAGCCATTTTAGTGAATAAGCATCAACATGGATAATTTTAGCGTTTTCTACAATCATTTTTGAAATAAAATTCCTAAATTTTTTATAAGCAATTCTAAATAAATCTCTACCCCAAATTGAAAGAATATATGGTTTTTTTAATAGATATGCCATTAAACCATAATTTTGAATAAAATGAGCATGAATAATATTAGGTTTAATTTGTTCATAAATATCTTTTAATTCATTTAAGGCAAAAATATATTTTAATTTTTCGGAGTGAAATTTTGGCTCAATATAAAAAATGTTTTTTGAATCAATAATTGGTTTTTGAAGAGAAAAACCATAAGTTTCAAAAAATTTACTATAACTTTTAAACCATAAAATTGTATGTTTTGAACTAAAATCACCAATTAATAAAATTTTCATATTCTTGTTAATTTTGAAAGTTGGTATAACAAACCAATTAGGAATGAATTTATAATTAAAGATGAACCACCAAAACTTATAAATGGCATTGGAATACCTGTTGGAGGTAATAATCCAACAACAACTGAAATATGACCAAGTGTATAAATTGCTATATTTATTGATATAGCAAATGCAAGAATTGAAAATTCAAAATAATTTTTATATAACTTTAATGAAATTAAAATACCCCTATAAACAAGGAATAAAATTAAAATACTTACAAAAAATGCAAATATAAAACCCATTTCTTCACCAATTATTGAAAATATAAAGTCAGTATGAGCATCAGGAAGATATAAAAATTTAGCTTTTCCTTCACCTATACCTACTCCAAATAATCCTCCATGAGCAAGTCCTACTTTTGATTGTAGAACTTGATATGCCTCCGTAGAAGAAAATCTTTTTAGAGCATGTGGGAATGATAGGATTCCAATAATTCCAAGTAAAAATATAAAAATTGCACTAAATATTATATTTAATATATTTGCCCCAATATAAAAAGAAACAATTAAAAAAATAAGTGTTATTATTATTGCAGTTGAAAGGTTAGGTTCAATTGCTATTAAGAAAGTACCAAATAGAATGATAAAAAACATTAAAAAATAACCTTTAAAATCAAGAATTAATTTATAAAAAAATGAAATTAGAAGAATGATAGAAAGTCTATATAAATCCGAAACTTGAAAATTAATAACGAATAAATTTATCCATCTTTTAGCACCTCTAATTTCAGGAGCAATGGAAGATGGTAAAATTAAAACAAGCAAAAGGAGAACTATTGAAGTTAAAAATAAATACACTGACCATCTCTTTAAGTTATTCAAATCTATAAAATATCCAAATATAAAAAATAAAAGTCCAATTAAAATTTTTCCAATATGTGAAAGCATATAGTAAAAGTGAGGTTTATTACTTACATATGCAAGGTAAAAACTTGATGTAAAAACTACGATAGTGCTAATAATAATTAGTGTGATATAAACAAAAAGAATATAAATATCATTTTTTATCACTAAATTTGACTGAAAATTTTAAGGTATTAGTAAAACTTTCTCAAAATTTCCAACAGATTATTAAAGTCTTTAATTAAATAGTTTGCGATTTCCTTAACGTGCTTGTGTGATTTTATTGGTGCTATTTTTATATCTGAATACTTTAATAATTCTAAATCGTTTATATAATCACCAACGCTAACAATAAAATCGTAATTGAAAAGTTTTTTAAATTCTAAAATTGCTTTACCTTTATTAACAAATCTACTTGAAATATCTATTACATAAAGACCTTTTTTCTTGGCACTTGGATATAAATAATAACCTCCATTTCTAAAATTTTTTAGGAAATTTTCAATTTTTTTTAGAGTATCGTAGTTATAACTTGCCAAGACAATTTTATAAACATCAAAATCATATATTTGGTTATAAAAAATTCTATAATTTAAACGCCAGTGTTTTAAGACAATGCCAAGTAAAAGCATATTGGGATTTACAAGGGAATAATTTTTATAAAAAACATTTAGAGCAATATCTTTTTTAATTGAATTTAAAATTTCAAGAATTTCATATCTTTCCATAAAACATTTGAAATAATCATTTCCATCTTTATCACTAATTAATGCACCATCAAAACAAATAAAAGGTAAATTTAAATTTAGTAATTTAGCAAAATATAAAGCACTTAAATATGACCTTCCTGTTGCTATTGTAATATCAAAATAATTTTTTATTTCGTTCAGAGCTAATATCTTATCAGGACTTATTCTATCTTGTCTATCAATTAATGTTCCATCTAAATCTAAAACTAAAAGTTTTTTCAAAGTTAAAATAAATAATCAAATTGGAATTTTATATTTCTTGAAGGAAGAGGCATTGATGATGGGTCAAGGCTTCTGTAAGCAACAACATTATTTAAATTAGTAGTAATTACTGAAAATTTCACATTTTCTTTAATTAAGAAACTAATTAGAGAATTCAGCATTAAATAAGATGGTCTTTCTGCTTCAATTGGACTTACATTTTCTCCTTTTTTAGCAAAGCTATATATTCCATTAAATGAAAAGATAATTCTATTTAATTTATACTCAATCTCAGAGAAAATTCTAGAAGGGGGGATATCAGAGAGTTCAATTTCTTTACCATTAAGTTCTCCTTTTCCTTCCATAAATGCATAATTTAGTGTAAATGTCCAATTATCTAAATTAAGAATTGTAGAGAAACCCAATCCAAAAATGTTTGATATACCTTCAAGATTTTGATAAGTAAAAATTGTATCTCCATTAGTTGTTAATGTATCTTGCTTAATCATTTCTATAAAATCCCAAATTGCACTATGAAATCCATAAATTTCAATTTTAAGTGAATTTTTACTAATTCCAAAAGCAATTTCATTATTTAAGGCTTTTTCAGGGTTTAATTTTTCATTTCCAATTATAAAACCTCGTGGTTTCAAAACATAACTTTTTGTTTCAACAAGTTCAGGGAATCTATATGCAAATTGAACATTAGGTCTTATATAAAAAATGTTAAAGTTATATATTGCTCCTATATGACCTGATGGTGAAAAATTAAAATTATTTTCTTGATTATAAAATCCTAATCTTAAAGCATAAGATAAAACTAAATTTTTAAATTTGTTTGAATTGAAAGCAGTTAATCCAAAATTATTATATCCTGCATTTTTTAATTCGTCATATTGAAATTGAGCATTTTTATAAACTTTCGAATTAACATTCATTCTACCAAAATAATCAAAAATTAAGAACTTATAAGAATAATTAAATCCCAAATCATAACCATTATATACAACATCCTCCATTGTATCACCTTTGATTGTTCTACTAATAAAATTATAATAATGAGAACCTATCGTTAAATTTTCTGATGAAGTTATAAAATAGATTTGTTCATCTTTTGGATATAATCTAATTGAGTTTCCAAAAATAGCTCTATATAAGTCAAAAACTCTAAAATATCCAATTTTAAATTCGTAATTTTTAAATTTATAAGCTGAAAGAAAATTCAATTTTTTATAACTTGACCTTTGAGAATTTATAAATGAATTCGTCCATAATTTTTCTTGTAAGGATGTATCTGGATAATAATAATTATCTGAACCATTAAAAGCACTTGCTAAGTAGAAATTTTTTATTGGTTTATAACCTACAAAAACTTTGTAATTGTTTCCATTTGTACCATAACTTAAATTAATTTCATTTTTTGAATCAGTGCCTCTTAAATAATATATTACACTTCCACCAATTGCTCCTGAGCCAAATGAAGAAGCACCAGAACCTTCAAGAATCTCAACAGCGGAAAACATATCTGAAACTGAAAAGTACATTGATGGTCCAATTTCTCTATCGGTAGCAATTCTATAACCATCTAACAGAGCTACTGTTCTATATCTTGAAAATCCTCTAACTGCCACAACAGAACCATGAGCATCTTTTCCTTCAAATGCTATTGTAGGAAATTTCAAAAAACCTTCCTCTATTTTATCAAATGAACTAATAAGTATTTGAGCATCATTTTCTGAAATAATTCTAGAAGTTTTTGTCATTTCAACTTTCTTGTAGTACTTTGCTTTCACTTCAACCTCTGGCAAAACATAAGCACTATCAGAAGCTAAAAATAGAAAGTAATTCATAGCCAAAATTTTAAAGAATGAAAAATTTTACTTTAAAATTTTAAAATGTTTAAGGAAGCCCTAACATTTGATGATGTTCTTTTATTACCTCAAAGAAGTGAAGTTCTTCCTAGTGAAGTAAATGTTGAAACATTTCTTTGTAGAAATATAAAATTAAATATACCAATTGTATCTGCTGCTATGGATACTGTTACAGAGCATAAAATGGCAATAGCAATTGCTAAGGAAGGAGGAATTGGAATTATTCATAGAAATTTAACAATTGAAAAACAAAGTGAAGAAGTGAAAAAAGTTAAGAGATATGAAAGTTGGATTATTTACGAGCCTTGGACACTTGGTCCAGATAATCTTGTAGCAGAAGCAAAAAAATTAATAGCAGAAAAAAATATATCAGGTATTCCAATTGTTGATGAAAATAAAAAATTAGTTGGAATTATCACGAGAAAAGATTTGATTTTTGAAGAAAACAATTTAAAACCTTTGAAAGAAGTTATGAATAGAAATGTTATATATGCTTACTATCCAGTAACTCCAAATGAAGCAAAAGAAATTATGAAAAAGTATAAAATTGAGAAGTTACCTATTGTTGATAAAGAATTAAAATTAGTAGCACTAATTACATTAAAAGATTTGTTAAAGAAGGTTCAATATCCAAATTCAAATACAGATGAAAATGGGAGACTTAGAGTTGGTGCTGCTGTTGGCATAAAAGATATAATTGAGAGAAGTTATGCATTAATTTCAGCAGGTGTTGATGTAATTGTTATTGATACTGCTCATGCTCATTCAGAATATGTTATAAGAGCAATCAGAGAGTTTAGAAGATATTTTAAGGATTTTCCGTTAATTGTTGGAAATGTGGCAACTGCTGAGGCTGTTGAGGAATTAATAAAATTAAATGTTGATGGTATTAAGGTCGGTATAGGTCCAGGTTCAATATGTACAACAAGAATTATAGCAGGTGTTGGTGTTCCACAATTAACAGCAGTAATGGAATGTTCTTCTGTGGCTAAAAGATTTAAAGTTCCAATAATAGCGGATGGGGGAATAAGATATTCAGGAGATATTGTAAAGGCTCTTGCAGCAGGTGCAAGTTGCGTTATGATAGGTAATCTACTTGCGGGGACTGATGAAAGTCCAGGTGAAGTTGTATTCCTACAAGGTAGGAAGTACAAGTCTTATAGAGGTATGGGTTCCCTAGGTGCTATGGGTTCTGATAGATATTTTCAAGAAAGAGATAAATTTGTACCAGAAGGTGTTGAAGGAATTGTTCCATATAGGGGAAATGTCTCAGAAGTTATTTTTCAACTTGTTGGAGGTTTAAAATCGGGAATGGGATATATTGGTGCAAAGAATATTCAAGAACTTTGGGAAAAAGCTAAGTTTATTAAAGTTTCGCATGCTAGTATTATAGAAAGTCATCCACATGATATTATAATTACAAAAGAAGCTCCAAATTACAAACAAAGTTAAAAAATTTGATAAGCTTAATAATTAGCTCAATAATTTCAATATTTTTATTAAGGGAATTTTTTGTAGTTTTTGTTCTTGGTTTTATTTTATCTAACTATTTAAAGTTTGATTTTTTAAAAGCAATTTTATCAATTATGATTTTCACTATTGCTTTTGAGAGTATTGTTTATGAGTTTAAGGTTTTTGATACGAAGTTATTTTATTTTAATTTTTTAATTTCAATTTCAATAGGAATTTTAAGTTATTTTATAAAGGATAAAAGAATAATTTCAACATTTTTTTACTTATCTTATTTAACAAAGTTTTGGAAACCTATACTAATAATTATTGTTCTTTTTGGACTTTCTCTATTGAATTTTAATATAAGTCAAAAATTATTATTGTTCTTAACATTTTTGTTTTTTTCTTTGCCATTTATACCATCTCAAATGGATAAATTTGAAGTTTTAACATTTCTAAATGGTATTCTTATTGGCTATGTATTTTTGAAAAATAAATTGGATTTTTTAATTTTTGGAGTTTTATATATTATCTTTTCATTATTGCCACACCAAAGGTTATTTAAAATTTTTCCATGGTATTTTTCAAACTTGGTTTTTTATTTATTTAATGGAACTTTAATAGGAACAGCAATTTATTTCTATTATAATCCTCAAAATTTAATTTTACTTAAATATCCACTAATAGCAATAGGAATAATTTTACTTCATGTAGTTCAAATTGTAATTGCTTTTATTCCAGGACACTTTGTTCCTTTTATGGCAGGTTATATATTTGGTCCTTGGGGGGTTTTGATTGATGGTATTGGCATGTTATTTGGATCATTTTCTGCATATTACATTGCTAAAATTTATGGTGAAAGAATTGTTTTAAAATTTATTAGAAAAGAAGATTTAGAAAAAATTTCAAAATTTGTAAATGAGAAGGGAATTATTGGATTTTATATTTTATACTTAATTCCATTTACACCGAAAGACGCATTATGTTTTGTTGCAGGTCTTCTTAAAATAAAGGAAATTTACTTTCTTATGTTAATTTTATTTATTAGAGTTCCAGCTGATGCTATCATTGTCTTAATTGGAGCGGGATTTAAGAATTTAGATCCTAAAATAACATTTTACTTGGGTGGTATTGGAATTTTAGTTTTAATTATTTATTTTATTTTTTCAAAAGTATTTAAGAAAAATCAAAAGAATGCTTTGTCCAATAAATAGTGTTAAGTTATTGATAGTCAATAATTTACAAAAAGCGTTTTAAAATTATTTATTTT
>ERZ511473.960-NODE-960-length-32630-cov-30.284060_pt1 | contig 32630 bp, 36 predicted proteins | sample MGYA00374947_ERZ511473 | MGnify/ENA primary metagenome ERZ511473 (study PRJEB26303, sample SAMN06343854) | sediment metagenome | isolation source: hot spring sediment | place: Canada: British Columbia | collected 2012-09-26 ... | reverse complement strand
TCCTCCGTCCGCCTCTGCGTCTCCGCCGCCGAGCCCCTGCCGCCCCACGTCTTCCACCGCTGGAAGGACACCTTCGGCTCTCTCATCCTGGACAGCATCGGCTCCACCGAGCTGAACCGTTTCTGCTCCAACACGCCCGAGCAGTTGAAGCCGGGCTCCCTGGGCAGGCCGGTGCCGGGTTTCGAGGTGCGGGTAGTGAGAGAGGATGGCAGCCCGGCCAGGCCTGGCGAGCGCGGGGAGCTACAGGTGCGGGCACCCAACGCCTTCGCCTATTACTGGCACCACCTCGAGCGGACGCGTCGCACCTTCCAGGGCGAGTGGGCCCGGACGGGGGACCTGTGCCGCGTGGACGAGGACGGCTTCTACTGGTACGAGGGGCGCGCCGACGACATGATCAAGGTCTCGGGCCTCTGGGTCTCCCCCATCGAGATCGAGAACACCCTCATGGAGCACCCCGCCGTCCTCGAGGCCGCCGTCGTCGGCGTGCAGCTGGAGGGCTTCACCCGCATCAAGGCCTTCATCGTGCCCAAACAGCACGCCCAGCCCTCCGACGCCCTCGTGCAGGAGCTACAGGAGTGGTGCAAGTCCCGCCTGCAGCGCTACCAGTATCCGCACCTGGTGGAGTTCGTCCAGGAGCTGCCCAAGACCGTCACCGGCAAGATCCAGCGCTACAAGCTGCGGGACGGACTGCCCAGCGGCTAGACTGGATACATCAGGAGGGGCGATGATAGACGGCATCCCGCTCATAGACGTGCACCTGCACCCGGTGCGTCTGCCCACCCTCAAGATGCCCTACGACGTCTACACGGGCGGCTTCCACCGCTACCATCCCGACGACATCTACGACGAGGAGGGGCGCATCGTCCCCGCCCGCTTCGACGCCTACCTGCGCGCCGAAGGGGTGGACATGGCCGTCTTCATGTGCGAATACAGCCCCCGGGTGACGGGCATCCAGCCGGCGGAGGACGTGCTGCCCATCGTGGAGCACGCCCCCCGTCGCTTCCGCTTCCTGGCCAACGTCAATCCCCACTACCACTACCCCGTGGCGCAAGAGCTAGAGCGCCAGCTATCGCTGGGGGCGGTGGGGCTGAAGGTGCACCCGGTGCACCAGGCCGTCCCCGCCAACGACCGCATGCTCTACCCCGCCTACGCCATCTGCCAGGAGCGGGGCTTGCCGGTGGTGGTCCACTTCGGCACCAGCGTCTTTCCGGGGGCGGCCAACAGCTTCACCGACCCGGGACACATCCTCGACATCGTGCGCGACTTCCCCGAGCTGACGGTGGTGCTGGCCCACGGCGGCCGCGGCTGGTGGTATGACGCCGCCGCCTTTATGGCCCTCGCCTACCCCAACGTCTGGATCGAGCTGTCGGGGCTGCCGCCCAAGCGCCTGCCCCACTACTTCGCTCGCCACGACCTGGGGCGCCTGGCCCACAAGTTCATCTTCGGCTCCGACTGGCCCGGGCTGCCCAGCATCGGCGCTAACGCCCGCGCCATCGCCGCCCTGGGGCTGGAGCGGGAGCTGTTGGAGAAGGTGCTCTACCGCAACGCCCTCTGCGTCTACCGCCTGGGCGACCCCGACTCCTGGCAGCCCGAGGACGCCTAGCCCTGGCCCTTGAGCTGGCGGACGAAGCGGCGCACCTCCTCAGCTAGCTCCGGCAGGTCACGATAGGGGCGGGAGACCACCTTGGGGTCGGGGTGGTGCAGCACCCAGTCGGAGATGCGGAAGCCGAAGTGGGCGTCGTAGAGCAGGAGCACCGGCTTGCCCTGCATCTGGACGGTGGTAAGCTCGCAGCCAACGCCGGTGGAAGAGATGGTGGCCTCGGCCACCAGGGCATCGGCCTCCTTGAGCCAGCCGTAGACCTCGCGCAGGGCGCGGGCCCTGTCCACCGCCGGCTGGGGGAAGGTGGGGTCGGCCACCCGCTCGTTGAGCACCTCGACGCCCTCGTCGCGCAGGGCCTGGGCGATGGCCCTCACCGCCTCCACATACTCGCGGCGGCCGCTAGTGATGGCGGCCGAAAGGAAGACCTTCATGGCTACCTCCTGTGGTGGACTGCTGGCTCGCGGGCCTCGCCCGGCGCCCTTGACCCGCCTCCTGCTTTATAAATAGCATGAATGCTGGCGGTGGGCGATTAGCTCAGCGGCAGAGCGTCTCGCTTACACCGAGAAGGTCGGAGGTTCGAATCCTCCATCGCCCACCAGGGCAGGCGATGAGGCCCGCCGGGCGCCACCCGGGCGCCGAACCGCGGCAACGCTAATGGCCTCTACCGCTCACGATGGTAGGGGCCTTTTCTTGTGCACGGCGCGGTGACTACAGTGGCCGCTGTAGCCCTGGGCGGGGCCCTCGGGGCCCTAGCGCGCTACTTCCTGGCCCGCGCCCTCTATTCCGCCCTGGGCACTGCCTTCCCCTATGGGACACTGACCGTCAACGTGTTGGGCTGTTTCCTCCTCGGGGTTATCATAGCCTTGGTGGAGGAGCGGGGCCTTCTGGGCCCCGAGGCCCGCTCCCTGCTGGCGGTAGGCTTCCTGGGCGCCATGACCACCTTCTCTACCTTCGTCTACGAGTCCCACGGCCTGCTGAGGGACGGTGCCTATCTGCTCTGTTTGGGATACCTGATGGCCAGTTTGTTGGGTGGCCTGGTGGCCTTCGTCCTGGGCCGCCTCCTGGGCAGCATCGGGAGCTGAGGCGGTGGAAGAGGAGACCGAAGCCCTCCTCCTGCGCATCTTCATCGGCGAGAGCGACCGCTGGCACGGGCGCCCCCTCTATCGCGTGCTGGTGGAGAAGGCCAGGGAGCAAGGGCTGGCCGGAGCAACCGTGGTGCGTGGCATCGAGGGCTTCGGCGCCAACAGCGTCATCCATACCACCCGCCTGCTGGAGCTCTCGTCCGACCTGCCCATCGTCATCGAGATCGCCGACCGGCCCGACAAGGTCGAGGCGTTCCTGGCGACGGTGAAGGATATAGTGAAGGAGGGGCTGGCCACGCTGGAGAGAGTGCGCGTGGTCTTCTACCGCCCCGACGACCCCCACAAGGAGGCGCGAGGATGACCGAGGAGCGCAGACGGCGACAGTTCACCTACGAGGCCCGGGCCGAGTTCCTGACCGAGACCTTCAAGCTAGCACGGGCCGGCCGCAGCGACGGCGTGCAGCACTTCATCTTCGCCGACGAGACGCCCGAGGCCGGGGGGCAGGGCTCCGCACCCACCGCCTTGGCCTACCTGACGGCTGCCCTGGGCCTCTGAACGCTGTCCATGGCGGCCAGTCTGGCCCGCCGATTGCGCATACCGCTGGAGAGGGCCGTCGTCAGGGTGCGGGGGCACTTCTGGCGGGAAGGCTCGGCCCTGGCCAGCACCCTCCGCGCCGGCTGCGATGGCTTCGAGCTGGACCTGGAGCTGGAATCGTCGGCGCCGCCGGCGGAGGTGGCGCGCCTGGTGGCCCTGGCCCGCTCCGCCTGCTACGTGGAGCAGACGCTGACGGCGGCGGTGCCGGTGCGGGCCACGGCCACCCTCAATGGCCGTCCTCTGGAGCTGCCGGCGGAAGGGTGAGGTCGGGCCACTCCTGCTCCACCGGCCGCGGCCGGCCGATGCAGTAGCCCTGGGCGTAGTCCACCCCCAGCTCCCGCAGCACGTCCAGCAACTGCTGGTCTTCCACCTGCTCGGCGATGCTGCGCAGCCCCAGGGCGCTGGCGGCCAGGGCGAAGCCCCGCACCATCATACGGTCAACGCGGTCGTTCAGCAGGCCACGGATGAAGGAGCCGTCTATCTTCAGGTAGTCGAAGGGCAGGAAGCGCAGGCGATAGAGGGAGGAGTGCCCCACCCCGAAGTCGTCCAGGGCGAAGCGACAGCCCAGTTGCCGCATCTCCTCCATGAAGATGCGCACCTCCTGCACGTCCAGCAGCGAGGAGGTCTCGGTGATCTCGAACACCAGGCGTCCCGGCTCCACCTGGGCCCGCTGCACCACCTCCCGCAGGGCACGGCGCAGTTGCGGGTCGGACACGGTGCGCCCCGACATGTTCACGTGCAGGTCCACGTGCAGCGAGAGCTGGCGGCCGCTCTCCAGCAGTTGGCGCAGGATGTCCACCGTGCGCCCCACCACCCACTGGTCTATGTCGCGGATAAGGTTCAGCTCCTCGGCCGCCCACAGGAAGAGGGAGGGCGGGATGATGTGCCCGTTCTCCTGCAGGCGCAGCAGCAGCTCGTAGCGGCCGACGCGGTTGGTGTGCAGGTTCAGGATGGGCTGGCAGAAGAGGCGCAGGCGCCCGGCCTGCAGCGCACGGCGCAGCCGCACCTCCCAGCCCCTTATCTTGTGGGGCGCCGAGACGGGCAGGGCCTGACTGGTAGGCGCCCGGTGCAGGGTCACCACCCCCATGCCCTGGGCCTTGGAGGTATACATGGCGCGGTCGGCGTAGACCATGGCCTCCTTGGCGTCGGCTCCCACCTGGTGCAGGAGGGCGATGCCCACGCTGGCCGAGAGGCGCACATGCATGCCGCCGGGCAGCACCAGGTCCTGCAGCCGGTCCAGGATGCGCCGGGCCACCGCCTGCGCCTCCTCCTCGTCGGCCTCCACCAGCAGCACCCCGAACTCGTCGCCCCCCAGACGGCCGATGATGTCCGACCTGCGCACCTCCAGGCGCAGGACGGCGGCCACGTGGCGCAGAACGTCGTCGCCCACGTGGTGCCCGAAGCGGTCGTTGATCTCTTTGAAGCCGTCCAGGTCTACCCAGAGGAGGGCCGCGCGTCCGCCGTAGCGCCTCACCCGCGCCAGCTCCCGCTCAAGGTCCTCATAGAAGCGGCGGCGATTGAAGACGCCCGTCAGGTGGTCGTGGTCGGCCAGGTGCATCAGACGCGCCTCCCAGCGCCGCCGCTCGCTGACGTCGCGGAAGCTGCCCACGAACCAGTAGGAGCCGTCGGCCCGCCAGATGACGCTGACGCTGACCTCGATGGGCAGACGCTGGCCGTCCTTGGTCACGATCTCCAGGTCGTAGGAATGGGCGCCCAGCTCTCCCCGCAATTGCTTGCGCGACAGCTCCCGCACCTTCTCCATCTGGTCGGGGGGAACCAGGGCCGAGATGGGCAGGCCGATGGCCTCGCTGCGGCTGTAGCCGGTGATGCGGCTGAAGCCCTGGTTGCACCATAGGTAACACTGGCTCTGGTCGGTGATGAAGACGGCCTCGTTGACGGTGTCCAGGATGGTGCGCAGCGTCTCCTCGCTCTGGCGCAGCTCCATCTCCAGACGCCGGTACTCGGACAGGTCGCGGACGGTCACCAGCACCCGCCACTTGTTCTCGCGGGCCTCGAAGGCCTTCCCCACCGCTTCCAGCCAGAGCCACTGGCCGTCGGGCAGGCGCCAGCGCAGGGCCAGCTTGGCGTGGGGGCGCTGGGCCAGCCGTGCCAGCTCCTGCACGTCCTCGGGATGGATGAAGTCAGTGGCTATGGCCCCCACCAGGGTGTCGGCGTCCACCCCCAGCCGATCTAGGAAGCCCGGGCTCACCTTCAGGATGCGGCCGCCCGTGCTCAGCTCGCAGACGATCTGGTAGGGGTTCGTCCAGAGGGCGTCCCAGCGCCGCCGCAGCGCCTCCAGCTCCTCCCGTTCCCTCTCGCGCTCCAGGCAGGCGCCGAGGGCCCTGGCTGCCACCTCCAGCAGGCGGGCGTGGAAGGCGGTGAAGGGGCGCCCATGCTGTCGGTAGGCGCACAGCAGGCCCCAAACGCCGTCGCCCACCGGCACCGGGGCCACCAGTGCCCAGCGGACTGCCGCCTCGGTCGAGCGGGGCGAGAGGCGGGCCTCCTCGCCGCTCAGCAGCGCCGCCCCCTGCATCGCCAGCAGGGGCTCCAGCCGGGAGGGGTCCAGGGCGGCCAGCTCCGCTTCGCGGCCACGGGGGTAGCCCCAGACTCGCACCACCCCCTGCTGCCTGTCCACCTCCAGCGCCTCGGCCAGCGTGGCGCCACAGGCCCTGGCGACAGCCTCGGCCGCCTGGGTGAGGACGGCCTCCTTGGGCCCCCGCACCCAGGCCAGTTCGGCTAGGCGCAACAGGCGAGCTGAAAGGCTCTGTCGGTGAGTGTCGCCTGCGGACATGCAGGTAGCTGCCCGTGCCGTATTTCTCTTCTCTAGACGTCAGCGATGGGGAAGGCGTTACTGGACGGCGGCCAGGCAGCGGCGGAGCGGCCCTTGTTGCTGGGTAGCGCCGGTGCTATAATCGGCCACGATAGGACAGGGGGGCTGCCCAACGATATCCTTTTCCCCCGGGAGAAGATGCGCGAATACGAACTGGTGCTGGTCATCAGCCCCGAACTGAGCGACGAGCAGGTCTCGGCCACGGTGGAGCGGGTGCAGCGCTTCATCAGCGAACGGGGCGGCGAGGTGGTGAAGCTGGACCGCTGGGGCCGGCGTCGGCTGGCCTACCCCATCCAGCGCCACACCGAGGGCCACTACGTGGTCACCCAGTTCCGCCTGGACGGGGCGGCGGTGCGGGAGCTGAACCGCAGCCTGGAAGTGAGCGAGCCCGTCCTGCGACACCTGGTGGTCCGCACCGACGAGGGCGAGGAGGAGTAGGAGGCGCTAGGTGTGGCCGGCCTCAACAAGATACTGGTCATAGGCAACGCCGGCACCGACCCCGAGATGCGCTACACCGCCGCCGGCAACGCCATGACCACCTTCCGCATCGCCACCAACCACGTCTACACTACCCCCGAGGGCGACCGCCGCGAGGAGACGGAGTGGTTCTCGGTGGTCACCTGGGGGCGGCTGGCCGAGCAGTGCAACCTCTACCTGCAGAAGGGCAGGCGCGTCTACGTGGAGGGGCGCCTGCGCAGCCGCAGCTGGGAGGGGAACGACGGCCAGCGCCGCTTCCGTAACGAGATCCTGGCCGAGCGGGTCATCTTCCTCGACCGGCCCGGCGCCGCGCCGCTGCTGGAGGGTGGCGAGGAGGCGGCCGCCGAGTCCGAGGAGGAGCTGCCCTTCGAGACCGAAGAGTGACACCCCCAGCCGGGAGGGAAGCCTGAGCATGGTCGAGGAGCCGGAACGGGCGCCCGAGCAGCCGGCCGAGGCCGCCGAGGCGCCCAGACAGCGCAAGCGTCGCTACGGACGCCGTCGCAAGGTCTGCCCGGTCTGCGCCGAGCAGATCAAGCGCATAGACTACAAGAACACCGCCTTCCTGCGGCGCTTCCTCACCGACCGGGGCCGCATCGAGTCGCGACGCAAGCTGGGCACCTGCGCCAAGCACCAGCGGGCCCTGGCCCGGGCCATCAAGCGGGCCCGCCACGTGGCCCTGCTGCCCTTCACCGCCGAGCACATCCGCAAGATGGGCTGGCCGTCCCCCACGCCCGTCTCCTAGGCGCGGGGCCCGGGGGCCCGCCCCTCCTGCCCAGCCATGCCCAAACAGAGGCGCCCTGCCCGAGTCCCCACCCCGCCCTGGGAGAGCACCTTCCGGGGCGGCCGGGAGACGCCCGGCCGCCTGCTGGCCACCGTCGTGGTGGTGGCCCTGCTGACGGTGGGGGCGGGGCTGGCCGTCTTCGCCGTGGTCAGGGGGCTGTGGGAGGAGCGCAACCGCCCCAACAGCGCTGCCCTCAAGGTAGGCGACACCACCTACAGCCTGCGCTACTTCGCCCAGCGCCTGCGCATGCACCTGAGCGAGGTGGGGGGAACGGCCAGCGGCAGCGCCGCCACCGCCGCCTTCCAGGACGTGGCCCAACGCATCGTCCAGGAAGACCTGCTGCACCGCTTCGCCGCCGAGCTGGGCCTCGCCCTCGACCCGCAGGAGGTGGAGGACGCCCTCCGCCAGCGGGTAGGTGCCCAGCCTCCCGCCGAAGGGGAGGAGGACCCCTTCCCCCGGCGCTATCAGCAGGAGCTGACGCGCACCGGCCTGAGCGACGAACAGTATCGGCGCATGGTGGAGGGCGACCTGCTGCTGGACAAGGCCCTGAAGCACTTCCAGGCCCAGGCGCCCGCCCAGGCTGAGGCCGTCCGCTACCGCCAGATCATCGTCCGCAGCCCGGTGGAGGCCGACCAGATCATCGCTCGCGTGCAGGGGGGCGAGGACTTCGCCGCCATCGCCACCGCCAGCTCCCTGGACACCCTCACCGCCGCCCGCGGCGGCGAGGTGGGCTGGATGCCCCGGGGCGCCCTGCCGGCCGGGGCGGAGCAGGTGCTCTTCGCCCTGGGGCCGGGGCAACTGGGCAAATACCAGGATCCCCAGTCGGGCTTCGTCTACGTCTACCAGGTGCTGGAGAAGGACTCGCAGCGCAACCTGGACGACGCCCAGAAGCTGGTGCTGGCCCGCCGCGCCCTGGACGACTGGCTCGCCCAGAAGCGGTTGCAGGCCGACGTGCGCAACTACGTGGACCCCGTCTCGGGCGACTCCCGCAAGCTGAGGTGGGTGCTGCAAGAGGTCTACGGGGGCTGAGGCCGTGGCCGAGCCGCTGAACGTGGCCCTCCTGGGCCTGGGGGTGGTGGGCAGCGGGGTGGCCCGCGCCCTGCTGGAGAAGGGGGAGGTCTACGCCCGCCGCCTGGGGCGCCCCCTGCGCCTGCGCCGGGTGCTGGTGCGCCAGCCCCACAAGCCCCGCCCCGTGGCCCTGGACCCCTCCCTCCTCACCGCCGACCCCGACCAGGTGCTCGAGGACGACCAGGTGCACATCGTCGTGGAGCTGATGGGGGGCGAGAGGCCGGCGGTGGACTACATCCGCCGCGCTCTGGAGCGGGGGCGCTACGTCGTCACCGCCAACAAGGAGGTGATGGCCAAGCACGGGCCGGAGCTGCTCTCCCTGGCCCATCGCCGGGGAGTGGACGTGCTCTACGAGGCCAGCGTGGGGGCGGGGATCCCCATCGTCTCCCCCCTCAAGCGCGACCTGTCGGCCAACGACATCAAGGGCCTGCGGGCCATCATCAACGGCACCACCAACTACATCCTCACCCGCATGGCGCGGGAGGGGCTGGACTTCGCCACCGCCCTGGCCCAGGCGCAGGAGCTGGGCTACGCCGAGCCCGACCCCAGCAACGACGTGGAGGGGCACGACGCCGTCTACAAGCTGGCCATCCTGGCCAGCCTGGCCTTCCACACCCAGGTGCCCCCCGAGGCCATCTACCGCGAGGGGATCACCCGACTGCAGGCGCGGGACTTCCGCTACGCCAGCGAACTGGGCTACTGCATCAAGCTGCTGGCCATCGCCCGCCGCCGGCCCGCCGACGGCGAGGCGGTGGAGGCGAGGGTGCACCCCGCCCTGCTGCCCCAGGAGGAGCTCCTGGCCAAGGTGGACGGAGTCCTGAACGCCATCGAGGTGGAGGGCGACCTGCTGGGGCGGGTCGTCTTCCAGGGGCCCGGGGCGGGGGCGGCCCCCACCGCCAGCGCCGTCATCGCCGACATCCTCGACGCTGCCCAGGCCCTCAGCCACGGCCGCCCGCCCGCCCCCTGGCAGGGGATGGTGCACCTGCCCCTGCGCCCCATGGACGACCTGGAATGTCGCTATTATATCCGCATGGAGGTGGCCGACCGACCGGGGGTGCTGGCCCAAATCGCCCGCTGCTTCGGCGACCACCAGGTCAGCATCGCCTCCGTCATCCAGAAGGAGAGCAACGCCGCCGCCCAGACAGCGGAGATCGTCATCATGACCCACGCCGCCCGCGAGGCCGACGTCCGCGCTACCATGGCCGAGGTGGAGCGGCTGCCCGTGGTCTGCGCCGTGGGCAACTTCCTGCGCGTGGAGGACTGAATGGCGGCCAGGGAAGACGGCCCGCCGCCGGAGGCCAGTGGCGACGAGAGACGCCCTTCCTACCTGGCCTCCCAGCTGCTGCAGTTAGAGCGCGGCCTGCGCCGCACTCAGGAGGAGGCGCGGCAGATGGCCGCCTCCCTGCAGCAGACGAAAGAGATGCTGGACGGCGTCCAGCGCCTCGCCCACGCCCTGCCCGCCCTGCAGGAGGAGGTCCGCCTGCTGCAGACCCGCCTGGTGCAGATGGAGCGCCGCCACGACCAGGCCCTCACCCTGGCCAGCGACGTTCTGCGCCAGCGCCGCACCGACCTGGAGCAGTTCCACCAGGTGACCAGCGGCCTGCTGCAGCGGGTGGAGGCCCTGGAGGCCAGGACCACCGCCCTGGAAGAGCTGGGGCGCACCCTGGAAGGCCTGGCCCGCCGCCTGGACGACGCCTTCTCCCAGCTCCAGCTGGGGGTGGAAAACTCCGGCGCCCGCTTCCAGGACGGGCTGGCCCGCCTGCAGCAGCAGGTGGAGCGCCTCCTCTCCCTGGAGGAGTCCCTGAGCAGGGCCCACGGCACCCTCGTCCAGTTGCAGGAGAAGCAGGACGCCCTCGCTGCCCGCTTCCAGGTGCAGCAGTCGGCCATCCAGGACGCCGTGCAGCAGGTGCAACGCATGGAGGGGCGCCTGGAGCAACTGCAAACCGGGCGGGAGGACTGGCGACAGCTCCGCGCCGACGTGGAGCGCCTCTCCCAGCACCTGGCCGTCCTGGAGGGCACCCTGGAGCGCCAGACGGCGGAGCGGGAGGAGCAGGGGCGGCATTTGGATCTGCTGGCCCAGCGCGTGCAGGAGCAGGCCCAGGGGCTCATGCTCCTGTCGCAGGAGGTGGAGGAGCACCGGCAGCGCTTCCGTCAGGCCCTGCGCCAGGTGCTGCAGCTCCTCGAACGGCAGCGGCGACGCCAGCAGGACGTCCTGCGGCAAGAGGTCCAGGAGATACGCGGTGGAATGGAACAGCTGGAGCAGTAGGCGCCGGGGCGTGCTGGAGCGCTACCGCGACCTGCTGCCGCTGACGGAGCGCACGCCCATCTTCACCCTGGGGGAGGGGGAGACGCCCCTGGTGCGCTCGCGGCGGCTGGGGCCGCGCCTGGGCTGCCCCGAACTCTACTTCAAGCTGGAGTGCTGCAACCCCACCGGCTCCTTCAAGGACCGGGGCATGGTGGTGGCGGTGGCCAAGGCGGTGGAGGAGGGGCACCGGGCCGTCCTCTGCGCCTCCACCGGCAACACGGCCGCCTCGGCTGCCGCCTACGCCGCCCATTGCGGCCTGCGCTCCTACATCTTCATACCCAGGGGCTACGTGGCGCGGGGGAAGCTGGCCCAGGCCATCGCCTTCGGCGCCGTCATCGTCGCCTTGGAAGGGAGCTTCGACGACGCCCTGCGCCTGGCGCGGCAGGTGGCCGCCGCCCACCCCATCGCCCTGGTCAACTCCGTCAACCCCCACCGGCTGGAGGGGCAGAAGACGGCCGCCTTCGAGATCGTGGACGACCTGGGCGACGCCCCAGACATGGTCTTCATACCCGTGGGCAACGCCGGCAACATCAGCGCCTACTGGCAGGGCTTCGTCGAATACCACCGCCTGGGACGGGCGCGGCGCCTACCGCGGATGATGGGCTTCCAGGCCGAGGGGGCCGCCCCCATCGTGCGCGGCGAGCCAGTGGAAGACCCCCAGACCATCGCCACCGCCATCCGCATCGGTAACCCGGCCTCCTGGCACCTGGCCGTGGCCGCCCGCGACCAGTCGGGCGGCGAGATCGCCGCCGTCAGCGACCAGGAGATACTGGAGGCCTACCGCCTGCTGGCCCAGGAGGAGGGCATCTTCGCCGAGCCGGCCTCGGCAGCGGCGGTGGCCGGCTTCATCAAGGTGGCCCGCCAGCGCGACCTGAGCGGCCAGCGGGCGGTGTGCATCGTCACCGGCAGCGGCCTCAAGGACCCCGAGGCGGCCGAGAGCATCCCCGCCCACATCGTGCCGGTGGCGGCGGAGCTGGGGGCGGTGGAGCGGGCCCTGGCCCTGGTCTGAGCCGTTCGTATTTGCCCCCGTTTGCTGCTACAATCGAGAGGAGACCCTTTATCGGCTGCGGCGCAAGGTGCAGGGCATCTCGGCCAAGGACCCCCCCGACCTGCAGCGGGTGGCGCAGGCGGTGCGCCAGATCATTGAAGCCATCGGCGAAGACCCGCAGCGCCCAGGCCTGGCCGAGACGCCCCGGCGCATTGCCCGCCTCTACGCCGAGATGTTCTCCGGCCTGCGCGAAGACCCCCTGTCGGTGCTCTCCACCACCTTCCCCGAGCCGCACCAGGAGATGGTGGTGCTGCGCGACATCCCCTTCTACTCCCTGTGCGAGCACCACTTCCTGCCCTTCTTCGGGCAGGTGCACGTGGGCTACGTGCCCGACGGCCGCATCGTGGGGGCCAGCAAGATCGCCCGCCTGGTGGACATCCTGGCGCGTCGCCCCCAGGTGCAGGAGCGCTTCACCAGCCAGATCGCCGACTGCCTGATGGAGGGGCTGCGGCCCCAGGGGGCGGCGGTAGTGGTGGAGGCGGAGCACCTGTGCATGAGCATGCGCGGGGTGAAGAAGCCCGGCGCCCTCATGGTCACCTCCGCCCTGCGGGGGGTCTTCCGCCGCGGCGTCACCCGCGCCGAGTTCCTGTCGCTGGTGCGGGGGCAGCGGTCATGACCGAGGCGGCCCTGGGTCAGGTGCCGGCGGCCCTGGCCGACCAGTGGCGGGGGCTCCTGCGGCGGGCCGCCCTGGGCCACGTCTTCCTCTCCCCCACCTGGCTACGGGCCTGGTGGGAGGAGTTCGGGGAAGGCTCCCCCCTGCTGCTCACGGCCCGCCGCCACGAGCGGGTGGTGGGCATCGGCGCCTTCATGCGCCAGGGCGATGCCCTCACCTTCGCCGGCGACCCCAACGTCTGCGACTACATGGACTTTGTGCTGGACGCCGAGGCCAGCGAGGAGGCCCTCGCCTCCCTCTGGCAGGCCCTTCGCGGAGAGGAGTGGCGCGAGCTGGTGCTCTGGGGCCTCCCCGAGGGCTCGCCCACCCTGCGCCTCCTCCCCGACCTCGCCCGCCGCGAGGGTCTGACCGTGGAGCGGGAGCGGGAGGACGTCTGCCCCACCCTCGACCTGCCCGCTACCTGGGAGGAATACCTGGAGTCGCTGCCGGGCAAGGACCGGCACGAGCTCCTGCGCAAGCTGCGCCGTCTCCACCGCCTGGGCGAGCCGACGCTGGAGGTGCTCTCGTCGCCGGCGGAGGCGACGGCGGCGGTGGACGACTTCCTGCACCTGCACCGCATCAGCCGCCCCGACAAGGCGCGCTTCATGGACGAGCGCATGGCCCGCTTCTTCCGGCGCATGGTCTCCTATCTGGCGCCGGAGGGGTGGGTGCGCCTCTACTTCCTGCGCCTGGGGGAGGTGCGGGCCGCCGCCCTTCTCTGCTTCGTCAGCGGCCAGGCGCTGCAGCTCTACAACAGCGGCTACGACCCCGCCTACGGCCACCTGGCGGTGGGGCTGCTGTCCAAGGCGATGCTGGTGGAGCACGCCATCGCGCAGGGCTACCGCAAGCTGGACTTCCTGCGCGGCGCCGAGCCCTACAAATATGACCTGGGCGCCCGCGACGAGCCGGTGCACCGGTTGAGGGTGCTGAGAGGATAGGGGCCGTGTGCCGCATCGCCGTCCTCAGCTTCCACACCTCGCCCCTGGCCCTGCCCGGCACCCGCTACAGCGGCGGCCTGAACGTCTACGTGCGCTCGGTGAGCCGCGAGCTGGGTCGCCGCGGCCACTGCCTGGACATCTTCACCCGGCGCACCGACCCGGTGTCGCCCTCGGTGATGGAGCTGGCGCCCAACGTGCGCCTGGTCCAACTGGAGGCGGGGCCGCCCGACGCCGACAAGGAAGACCTCTACCCCCATCTGCCCGAGTTCGTGCGCCGTCTGCTGGCCCACGCCCAGGCCGAAGGGCGCGGCTACGACCTGGTCCACAGCCACTACTGGCTGTCGGGCTGGGCGGGGCAGGTGCTCAAGGAGCGCTGGGGCATCCCGCATGTCATCATGTTCCACACCCTGGGCGAGGTGAAGCTGCGCTTCCACCCGGGCGAGCGGGAGCACCCCCACCGCCTGGAGGCGGAGCGACAGATCGCCCTGGCCGCCGACCGCATCGTCTGCGCCAGCCGCGGCGAGAAGGAGGCGCTGGTGCGCCTCTACGGCGTCCCGCCCGAACGGGTGGAGGTGGTGCCCTGCGGCGTTGACACAGGCCTCTTCCGGCCCCTGGGGCGGGCCTCGTCGCGGGAGGCCCTGGGGCTGCCGGGCGACCTGCCCATCGTCCTCTTCGTGGGCAGGCTGGAGCCGCTCAAGGGCCTCGACCTGTTGCTGCGGGCCCACGCCCGCCTTTCGGTGCCCGCCCGGCTGGTGTTGGTGGGCGGCGACGAGCGGGACGAGGCGCTGCGCCAGCGCCTGCGCGCCCTGGCCCGTCGCCTGGGCAGCGAGGGGCACGTCCATTTCCTGCCCGCCGTCCCCCACGAGCGCCTGCCCCTCTATTACAGCGCCGCCGACGTCTGCGCCGTCCCCTCCCGCTACGAGAGCTTCGGGCTGGTGGCCCTGGAGAGCATGGCCTGCGGCACCCCCGTGGTAGCGTCGCGGGTGGGCGGCCTGCAGGAACTGGTCCGCCACGGCGAGACGGGCTTCCTGGTCTCGCCCGCCCAGCCGGAGCCCTTCGCCCGCTGCCTGGAGCGGGTGCTCTGCGACGGCGAGCTGCGGGAGGCCCTGGGCCGTCGCGCCCGCCTGCTGGCCCTGGGCTACCAGTGGCCGCAGGTGGCCGAACGGGTGGAGGCCATCTACCGGCAGGTGCTGGGGCCCCGCCGCCTCCTGGCCGCCCACGGCGGCTGTCGCTGACCCTTCCGCCGGCCATGGCGTCGTCCCCCGTCCGCCGTCGCTACCGCTGCCGCGACGGCTACATCCATCTGGCGCTGGAGGGGCCGGAGCAGTGGCGGGCGCTGGCCAAGTGTCTGGGGCGACCGGAGCTGGCCTATCCCGGCTCGTGGGAGGTAGCCGCTGCCGCCCCACCCAGGGGAAGGCTGGGACGGCTGCTGGAGTCCATCTTCCGGCAGGATGCGACCGAGGCCTGGTGCCGACGGCTGCAGGCCCACGGCGTCCCCTGTCGGCCCGCCTGACCCGTCAGGTCGGCTGGATGGCCGGCTGGGGGAAGCGGCGCGAGCGCGAGAGGTAGTAGGCGGCCCAGCCCGCCACCAGGGTGGCGCCCAGCAGCACCGAGCGCGGCCCCACCAAGTCGGCCATGCTGCCCATGGCCAGCGTCGGCAGCAGGGAGAAGGCGTCGGCGATGGCCGCCTGGGTAGCGAAGACCCGCGCCTGGGCCCCCAACGGCGCCGAGCGGTGCAGCACGGTGCGGGCCGCGACCAGCACCGCCGTCGCTGCCCCGCCCGCCGGCACCGCCAACAGCAGCGTCAGGGTGATGACCGACGACACCCCCAGCCGCTCCTCGACGAAGCTGATGCCCAGGTCCAGGTGCTCCAGGATGACCCCTTTCAGCTGGACGATGAGCCCCAGGCCCAGCAGCGACGCCAGCAGCACCCCCAGCCCCACCGCCATCAGCAGCTCCAGCCGGAAGAAGCGGGCCAGGAAGGGCACCAGGGCCAGGGCCAGGGCCGCGCCGATGGCCGCCGGCGCCATGACGTAGACGGTGTTCTCGGAGGTGATGCCCAGGGTGTCCTTGACGTAGTAGGGCGCCAGCACCGCCACCCCCTTCATGAGGGTCATGGCCAGGGTCAGATAGGCCATGGCCAGGAAGGCGGGGCGCTGGCTGGCCACGATGCGCCAGCCCAGGGCGACGGCCTCCAGCAGCCGCGGCCCCAGTCGCTGGACGGGCGGCGCCGGCGCCTGCGGCAGGGGGGCCAGCCCCGCCGCCAGGTAGGAGGTGGCCAGCAGCACAGATAGGGCAAGGGCCATGACCGCCCCCGGGCCCAGGGCCTTGAGCAGGAGGGGTGCCAGGGCCGCCGCGCCTCCCGCCTGCCCCACCATCCCCGCCAGCACGAACAGCGACGTGGCCCGCGGCAGCCCCTGGGCCGGCACCAGCCGCGGCAAGGCGGCCGACTCGGCCGGCCCGGTCGCCTGGTTCACCACCATGAACAGGAAGGCCAGCCAGTAGAGGGCGCCCAGGCTGTCGCGGTTCACCAGCATCAGGGCCACCGCCGCCGCCCGCAGCCAGGAGCCCAGCACCAGCACCCCCCGCAGGGGCAGGGCATCGGCCAGGGTGCCCCCCAGCACCCCCAGGGCGATGGACGGGGCCGTCACCACCGCCACCAGCAGACCGGTGTAGAAGCTGGAGTCGGTGCGCTCGACGACGGCGATGAGGAGGGCATACAGCAGGGCGTTCTGGGCCAGCTGCCCCAGGGCGCGCACCTGCAGTAGCCGCCCCAGCCCCTCGTCCGGGCGCGCCTCCCCCTGCACGGCTCCCTCAGAAGGCCAGATAGCGCAGCCAGAGGTAGAGGGCGGCGATGGTGGCCGAGGCCAGGGTCACCAGGGCGCCGTAGCGCAGGAAGGTGACGAAGCCGATGCGGTATCCGGCCCGGGCGGCCACGTTCACCACGTAGACGTTGGCGGCCGCCCCCACCGTGGTCAGGTTGGCGCCGAACGTGTCGAACCCCCGCTCCTGGGCGATGCGAAAGTTCTCCTCCGAGCCGACCACGATCCAGTAGGCCATGGGTCATCTCCTCACAGGGGCCAGTTGGCAGGCTAGCCGCCCCGCCCACCGTTTGTAAAGACGGCCCGCACCGCCCCGGTCATAGCGGGCCACGGCTGCAGAACCGAGCAGCGCCCGCCCATCGCCACGGGGCCGGCCGCCGCACCCTCCCTGCCACCGGCGCCAGCTCCTGCCTGAGGGCCAAGAGCAGCCGCAGCAGGCCCCCGAGCCCCCACCGTAGGGCTCCGGCAGCCCGAGCCCCGCCAGCCACCAGAGCCCCTTCCCGGAGAAGGGGGTGGGCAGGGGCGGCCTGGGAAGAGGGGCTGACATGTGGCCAGCGTCTCCCGGTAGGTGGCCCGCAGGTAGGCCCGGAGGAGGAGGGCGAGGTAGAGGCCCCAGCCGTAGACCCAAGGGTGGCCCTGCCTGCGCCCTGGACCCCTGCCCCGGTAATGGGCCTGGGCCGCCTCCAGGCAGGCCCAGAACGCCTGCGGCAATCGCCCCCCACCCCTGCCCATGCACAAGCAGACCACCATCCAGCCTTAGCAAGACAAGCCCTGGGGTGGTGACATCATGATGGTATGCTGCTATAGTGTAGCAAGGAGGTGACGCTCGTGCGCCGGACGCAGCTGCAGCTGGACGACGACATCTACGAGCTGCTGCGACAGGAGGCCTTCAACGAGGGCGTCTCCATCTCCGAGCTGGTGCGCCGAATCATACGGCGACACATAGAGGCTGGCGACAGGATTGCCCAGGCCGAGTCGCTGAGCTTCGTGAGCATAGGGGAGAGCGTCCAGGGTGACCTGGCGCCCGTCTCGGAGCGGCACGATGAGGCGCTGTGGGACGCCCCGTGACCTGGCTCTTGTTCGACACTTCCGCCATCTACGCCCTGGCCGACCGAAGAGATCCCAACCACGGGGTAGCAGTTGAGCGGCTCGGGAGACTGCAGAAACAGGGCTACCGGTTCTTCCTGCACAGTTACCTTTTGGCCGAGGCGACGGCGTTGCTACAGCATCGCCTTGGCCTGGTGGTAGCCTTGCGCTTCCTGGCCGACGCCGCATCCATGCGCATCCATTGGGTCACAGCGCGAGACCACCGGGAGGCGGTTGCCTTGCTGGCCGCGAGAGGGAAGCGGGAGCTGAGCCTAGTGGACTGCATGAGCTTCGTGCTGATGCGAAGATATGGCATCGCTGTCGCCTTTGCTTTTGACGACGACTTTCCCCGTGAGGGCTTCATTCTGCTGGACTAGGGAGAGTCAGGCTCCCGTGCGGCCTCGACGCCTCCGGCGCCGTTCGCAGGCGCTCCGTGAAGGCACCGTCTGCCAGAAGTAGGCGGGAGAGCCAAAGGCTGGCAGTCGAGCGCAGGGGGCCCCTTCGGCGCAGCCCATGGTATCTGTCGCCCGCGCGAGCGGCGCCCTGTGGTAGGGAAGAGGACGGCGGGGCGGAGTGCAGCTCTCGTGCGGGCGTGCGCACCTCGGGCCATCTGCAGGTGGGGGAGGAGGAAGGCCGGACTTGCGCCCGGCCCAGGACTCGATGCCCCGCATGGCCTTGGCCCCGATGCAGGTCGGCCGATGGCCTGCTCGCTGCGTTTGTTGGTGGTGGGCGCCAGGGGGCCATGCCGGTGCGGGCAGTAGCCATCCCAGCCCGCCGAGAGGCGCAGCCCAAGGGCCTTCGGCCTGCCAGCGGGCTATAGGCCTGCGACCTGACCTGATCAGCCGTCGAGCTTTGGCCCAAAGAGGCGGCGATCCGAGCCGACCTCACCGGGGGCATAGGGCCTGCAGCGCCGGCCAGGGCTGCGACCGGTGCAGGATCTGGTGGGCCAACCGGGCAGGAGCTCACCACCGACCTGGGCGGGACCCGGCGCTTGCGCCGCCGCCCCAGCCCCAGGCGCCGCCTGCTACCTTGGGGCCCGCCCCCATGACCGCCTGGCGGACGCTCACCCCGCCTGCAGGTACCCTGGAGGGCGGTGACCCTCTAGCTTGCCCCCAAGGAGGCAGAGGCTCGCACGGCCGCCCTCTGCCGCTTGCGGCGCCGCCTCGCTCCTCGATGGGGGGCCGAGGCTTTTTCCTCCCGACCGTAGTGGGCTGGCGGCGCCCCACCCTCATCCCTGCACCACAGGCCAAACGGCCACCTTCTTGCGCCAAAGCTCGGCGCTCACCAGCCCTTACCGCGCTGGACGTCGGCCGCCTGCGCCTGGCCTTGGGGACCCTGAGGGGGTCCAGCAACGCTCCGGGGCGTCCCCCGCCGCCTCGTCCCGGAGGTGCGGCCAGCACCGGCCATCGCCTCTGCCACCCCGCCCTCGGCGTGACGGCCGGGGCGGGGGCGGCAGCGCCTAGCCCCGCACAGGCAAAGAGGGTAGGCGGCCGGCAGCCTGCAGGGCGATGGCCGCCGCCTCCGTCCGGTTGGCCACCCCCAGCCTCAGGAATATGTGCTCAAGGTGCTTGGCCACCGTACGCTCGCTGATGGCGAGCGCGCGGGCGATCCCAGCGTTGGTCTCGCCCTTGCTCACAAGGAGGAGCACCTCCGCTTCCCGGTCGGTCAGGCCGAGGGCCATCAGCCCCCTCCGCTGAGGCTCGAGCACCTCTTCCAGGACCACCAATGTCCATCCCCCGCCGGCGGGCAGCGCATGCAAGCGCAGCTCCCCGGCCTCGCCCCTGACCGTCAAGGCGGCCTTCGGCGCCGGCACCTCCGCCCTCCCCGCCCTCAGCCAGGCCCGCACCCTCTCCGGCAGCCCCTCAGGGTCGCGTCCCAGGTAGCGGTCCAGCCATGGCCAGGCCTGCGGCGTCGCCATGCGCGCCATACCCCGCTCGTCCAAGAGGAGCAGGGCCATGCCACCCCTCGCGAGCCCCTCCCCCAGCCTGGCCAGCAGACTAGCGTTGTGCCAGGCCTGCACTATGTGGGGGATAGCCAGGGCCAGCAGCTGCCGCTCCCTGTCGCCGAAGTCGCAGCGGGACCGGCTCAGGGCCACGGCCATGACCTCCCGGCCCATGAGGCCGCCAGCCACCAGCTGGTGCTCCACGGGAAACAGCCGATAGTACTCCCGGTATATGGCCAGGGCGTGGAACTGGCGCTGGCTCACCAGGTCAGAGACGCGCACGGGCCCCAGCTGGCCCGTCTCGCGGAAGAAGGATACGGCCGGATGCCCCGCTAACAGCCCCGAAAGGACCTCTTCGTCGCCGGGGAACCGCCTCGGCGTGTCCCTGGGCCACCAGGTGATCCGCCTGAAAGAGACGTCGCTCAAGTTGAAGGTGATGCCATCCGCAGGCACCAGCCGGGCGAGGGCCGACACCACCACTGAGGGGAAATCCCCCAGGCCGCCAGTGCAATACAGCCCCTCCACCAGGGCCAGCAGGCCCCGTATGTCCGCATGGCGCAGCCGCTCCACCGACGGGCCTCCGGCTGCCAGGGCCTACGGGGCGATGGTAGCATCATCCTCCCTAAATACGCAATTTTGCGGATGCCAACAGGGGACGACCCCTGCTAAGGCTAGAGAGGGGGCGGCGCGGGCGCAGGTTCAACCCCTCCCTGTCCCGAGGAGCGCCTGCCCCGCCAAGGCGGCGACAGAGATGGCGGGCCAAGCTGGCGGCGGCCCTCGCTGCAGGCCTGGTGGCGCCAGGCCCGGCCGCCTGCGGCCGGGCCGAGAGGCTGGCGTCTTGCCCCCTCCCCAGGCAGCCGCCCCGCCGGCGCTGCGCAACCCCAGGTGGTGGACGGCAAGCATGGCGGTAGGAGACCGACCTGGTCAGCGCGAAAGGGGAGGGAGGGCTATGCGGCCCCGTAGCTCCAGCGATCGTACGGGCACGGCTCGCTTGCCGGGGTCGGGGAACGACGTGGCAGGCATGTTCACCTCTTCGCCCCGTCCCGTCCGCAAGCGGCGCGCATGCGCCTTGCGTGTGGCGATGACGGCCCTGCTGCTCTTGATCGTGGGCCAGTTCGCCCCCGCCCCTCGGCTCCATGCTGATGGCAGCACCGTTGTCTGGCCCATGTTCCACCGCGACAGCGCCCACACCGGGCTCAGCCCGGTCAACACTGCCAGCAACCCGGGGAGGCTCAAGTGGGTATTCACCCTGGTCAACGGTCAGCCCACGAAGCTGTCGGCGCCGCCAGCGACGGGAAACTTCTGGGTGGTCTCGTCGCCGGCGATCGGGCCCGATGGCACCATCTACTTCGGGGACGGGGACGGTCTCGTGTACGCCCTTCTCCCCGACGGCTCGCTCTCCTGGGAGTATCGTACCGGGGCCGCCATCGTGAGCAGCCCGACCCTTGGTCCAGACGGCTCGGTCTACATCGTCTCGACTGATGGTTATCTCTACGCGCTCAGCCGCGACGGCTTCCTCCAGTGGAAGCTCCACACGGGTCTTATTTTTCGAGCGTCGCCGACGGTTGCGCCTGATGGGACCATCTACATCGTCGATGCCTCCGGCGCGCTGAATGCCCTCAACCCCGACGGCACCATCAAGTGGCAGCGGGGACCGTTTCCCGGCCCAGTATGGCAGGCGTTTGGCGGCACGCCCGCGGTGGGGGCTGATGGCACGGTGTATGCCTGGAACGGGGCCCTCCCCACCCAGCTATACGCCTACAACCCGGACGGCAGCCTGAAGTGGACTGCCCCCATCAGCGGCCAGAGCAACGAGATCGGCGCACCGGCCATCGGACCTGACGGCACCATCTACGTCGCCGATCGCGGGGGCCCGCTCAACGCGGTGAGCCCGACCGGCCAGCTGAAGTGGACGTTTAGGGGCTGCCCATCGGTAGGGGTGCTCGGCTCCACCAATGCCATCATCTTGGATGCGCCGGCCGTAGGGCCCGACGGCACCGTGTACTTCTACTGCAACGGCATGGGCGGCCAGGGCGTCTATGCGGTCAACGCCGACGGCACGCTCAAGTGGCGGTTCCCGACCGGCTCGTGGTCGCAGTCGTCCCCGGCGATCGGGGCTGACGGCACGATCTACGTGGGTGACCAGAGCGCGAGACTCTACGCCCTCAACCCCGATGGGTCGCTCAAGTGGCAGTACGATGCCGGGGTGGTCGTCGAGTCCTCCCCGGCGATCGGGGCCGATGGCACGATCTACGTCGGCAGCGGCGACTCCTGGTATGGGCCGGCTGGTGGGCTGCACGCGCTGGGCCAGGCGGGGTCGATGCTGTCCCTGACCTACGTTTATCCCGCCTATGGCGGCAACAGCGGGGCGGTGACCGTGACCGCCGTGGGGAGCGGCTTCGCCCCGGGGGCGACGGCGATGCTGAGCGGCGGGGGTGGGGGGCCAATCGTGGGGACGAACGTCCTCGTGTCGCCGGATGGGCAGACGCTGACAGCCACGCTCGACCTGACCGGGCAAGCGCCGGGGTCGCGGGACTTCGTGGTAACCAACCCCGATGGGAGCAGCTGGGCCCTCCCAGGGCAGTTCACGGTCCTGTCGGGGGGCACGGCGTCCGTGCACTTCCAGTTGACCGGGCCCCTCTACCTGCGGGCGGGCGAGGGGCGCACTTACTACGGCATCTTCACCAATACCGGCACCGTCAACGCATCCGGCGCCGTCGCCTTTGTCACCGTGCCGGCGCCGATTCAGATCGACTTCGCCGGGCCGGTATTCGTCAACCCGGACGGGACCCGCACGGTGGTCCTCGTGGCGTCGCCCAGCGATTTGGCGCCGGGCGTGCCCTACGCCGCTCCCTTCCATCTGAACGTGCCCGATACGCCGGAGTTTAGGCACCAGTTCTTTGAACTGCGGGCCGAGTGGCAGACCGCCAACGAGCCCGCCGTCGACCAGGGGGACCCAACCATCCAGATCAGCCCGGTCAGCGTCTCGTCAGACGACACGACGGCGCACCTGGTGCTGCAGGTTGCCAGCGCCAGCACCACCGGCCAACTGACGCTGGACTTCGCAAAGACCAAGGTCGACACCGTCGAGCCGCCTGCGCTGGACATTAGCTCGTCGGGCGACCAGACGACGCTGACAGCGCAGTTCACGGACCCCAACGCCGATCCCGTCAAGTGGACGGTTCTGGCCAAATCGTCGACCGAGCTGTGGAGGAAGCTCTCAGATTGGTCGCAGCGCGCCCTCGGGTTGTACAACGACATCAAGCAGGCTTACGAGAATGACAAACTGCTGCAGGAAACCAGGCAGATGACGACCTGGCTGCAGACCAAGGGCTATATCTCTGATTCGTCGGCCCAGCAGTTGCAAAGTGATGTCGACCAGGCGCACAGCATCCTCACGCACGTCGTAGCTCCGCTCATCCTGGCGTGCTTTCCTGCCCGAGAGGGATTACCCGAGTGGCTCTGCGATCTGGCCAAGGGCTCGGCCGGAGGCGTCTTCTGGTTAGCAGGCATCGGTCCTTACACCAGTGACCTCTGGGGCGCTCTGAGGATCGGGGAGTTTGTATACACAGTTCTCGACAAATGCGAGAATGGCGATCAAGTCGCCTGTGACCTGACCAATGCGGCGGCCAGCAGCGATCAGCCACCGATCGGTGGCAGCCGTGCATTCATGGTCGCCAAGAAGGCCTTTCTCCAGCGGCAAACGTGTGCTGACCCGCCGTCGTCGCCGCCGGACCAGGCGATTTGTGTGCCTACCCAGTCGGGCTCCACCGCTCTCACCATCGAGACCATTATCTCAGGCGATCCGAACGACCTGGCTGGGCCAGCGGGGGTGGGGCCGCAGCGCTGGATCGCCCCGACGCAGCCGCTGACCTACGAAGTCTTCTTCTCCAATGAGCCCGACGCCTCGGCGCCGGCCCAAAAGGTCACCATCACCGACCAGCTCGACCCGACCAAGGTGGACCTGTCCACGGCCAGCCTCGGCCCCATCAGCTTCGGCCAGCACGTGGTCGTGCCGCCCCTGGGGGCGACCAGCTACAGCGCGGTGGTGGACCTGCGACCGGCCCAGCAGCTTGTCGTGAAGGTGACGGCGGAGATCAATCAGAGTACCGGGCTGATCACCTGGACCTACACCTCCATCGACCCGACCACGGGCCAGCCGCCGAGCGATCCGACCGTCGGCTTCCTGCCGCCGGACACGGCGCCGCCGAACGGCGAAGGGATCGTCCTGTTCTCGGTCATGCCCAAGAGCGGCCTGCCCACCGGGACGGCGATCAGCGATCAAGCGGTCGTCACCTTCGACGTGAACGCCCCGATCGCCACGGGGACCTGGACCAACAGCATCGACGCCACCCCGCCGACCAGCGCGGTTGCCCCGCTGCCGGCCACGGAGTCCACCACCAGCTTCCCGGTCAGCTGGTCGGGGAGCGACACGGGGGCAGGGATCGCCAACTACACGGTCTGGGTCTCGGTGGACGGCGGTCCCTTCACGGTCTGGCTGGCTAACACCTCGGCGACCTCTGCCACCTATACCGGGCCGGCGGGCCATACCTACGCCTTCTACAGTATTGCGGAGGACGCGGTCGGCAACGTCGAACCGGCGAATTCCACGGCCGAGGCCCGCACCACCGTGCTCGGGCCGCCGAGCGGCGGCGGTGGCGGCGGCCTGCCGCCCGCTCCGCCGCCTCCCGGCCCGGTGACGGTGCCCAGCCCCACCGGCACGGGGGAGCTCACCTTCCAGGTGATAGGGGCCGTCATGCCCTTCTCCCTCCAGGTGGAGCCCTACACCTGGGCGCCGCCCGTGCCCCTGCCCCAGGGCTACAGCCTCCCCCACGGCCTCTACTCCATCACCGCCGCAGGGCTCCCGCCCGGGGCGAGCATCACCGTCCAGGTGACCCTGCCCGGGCCCCTGCCTGTGGGCGCCGTCTGGCTGAAGCTCCTGGGCGGCTCCTGGCAGCCCATCCCGGTGGGCGACGATGACGGCGACAGCGTCATCACCCTCACCCTCACCGACGGCGGCCAGGGGGACGCCGACGGCACAGCGAACGGCGTCATCGCCGACCCGGGCGGCCCGGCCATACCCCAGCAGGAGCCGGCGCCTCCGCCCCCCTCGGCGCCGCCTGCTGCGCCGGGCCTCGTCTCCCTCTGGCCCTGCGGGGAGGGGGTGGCCTGCATCAGCTTCCTGCCACCGGAGGGGGCCACCAGCTACCGCCTGCAGTCGGCCCTGGACGCCGGCTTCACCTTCGGGGTGAACTCGCTGGAGGTGGACGCCTCCTCCCTCCTCTGGGGCAACACCATCGTGGTGGGGATGCCCGGCCAGGACCTGCTCTCCTACTACTACCGCCTCTCGGCCTGCAACGGGGCGGGCTGCTCGCAGGTGGTCTTCGTGGGGGGCATGGCGGCAAGGCGCTTCCCTGCCGGCACCAGCGAGCACTGGGCCTTCGTCGTGGGCGGCTACCGCTTCCTCGGGGTGAGCTACGGCTGGGCCCAGAGCCAGGTGTCGGTGCCGGGGAAGGCCTCGGAGCTGCACCTCTACGACGGCGTGCAGGGCTACGGCGGCACGAGGGTGCACAGCTGCAGCGGCGTGCAGCCTGGCGGGTCGTGCTCCTGGCAGTGGGCCGGCGGCGGCGCCTGGCTGAGCGGCTCCCAGGAGTTCCCGCCCTACGCCGAGGTGGGGGTGGCGGTGAGGCCCGGCCCCTAACAGGGGCCTAGAGGTGGCATGTGCCGCGGCGTCCCGGCATGGGGCCGGGGAGGTGGCCGGGTGCGCGTGCACGTGGTGGCCATTCACGGCATCGGGCAGGGGAGGCGGGAAGGCTTCTCGCGCCGGCTGCGAGACCGGGTGGTGGGGGAGCTGGAGAGCATCGCCCCCGACTCCGCCCGGCGGGCGACGGCCGACCTGGAGCACTTCTGGCGGGAATGCATATGGGATGTCGGGCTGCCCGCCGAAGAGCTGTTCCGCAGGCTCTATCCTGGTGGCGACCCGACACCCTTCTGGGCCCGGCGCCTTCTGCACCGTCTGGGCCTGCCCACGGCCAGGGAGTTCGCCTTCTGCGACGTGGGCGACATCGTCAGCTACTTCGCGGTCCGGGACCGGGTGATGGAGGGGCTGCGTCGGCAGATAAGCGGCCTGGCGAGGGAGCACAGGGATAGGGGGGCCTGTCTGGCCCTGGTAGGGCACAGCATGTGGTCCGTGGTGGCTTTCGACTTCCTGCACGAGAGCCAGCGTCGAGAGGGGCCGACAGGTCGCTGGCGGTCACCCGCTGCCGCCAAAGGCAGGCTGGTGGCAGTCGGCGAGGGCGCCGTAAGGTCGACCTTGGTGGCCTCGGCCCTGTTCACCCTGGGCTCTCCCATAGCGCTCTTCTCTCTGGTGGAAGAAGGCCGGTACCACCACTTCCGGGGGCGGCTTGCAGGAGAAGACGCTCCCTTCTGCCTGGCCGAGGGGTGGTTCAACTTCTACGACGAGGAGGACCCCATCCCCTTCCCGGTGGCCCGCCTCTTCGGCTCCGACCGGCTCAGGGTGACCGACTACAAGGTCGACAACTGCAGGCTTCCGCTGTTGGGGGCGCTCTTCTCCCACGGCGGCTACTGGTTCTGCGGAGAGGTAGCTAAGGAGCTGGCCCGTCACATCGCCCGCATGGAGGGAACGCTGAAGGGGTGACAGCGGTCCATGCCCGGCATGTGATGGACATGTCTACCCTCTACCTGCCAACCCTTTACCTCCCGTAGCCGGTGCCGCGCCCGTTTCTGCGGCTGGGCGAAGCGGCCAGGCAGGCAGCCAGCTGGGGGTGATGCTGGTGTGGGGAGGGATGGCGGCGGTGCAGGCCGGCAGGCCCCAGAGGCTCTTGGCCCCATGGCGGGCGGGGCCCGGTCGCTCCGTGAGCTGCGCCACCGTGGTCTCGATGCGGCGTCCCAGCCTGGCTATGGACCGCAACGTCTCCCTGGGCAGCCTACGCCCCCCCTCTGGGCTGGCCGTGGGCAGCACCCTCTTCCCCCGCCCCTGCCGGGCCCCCTGCCAGGCCCTGCCCCGCAAGGCCCGGTCGAGGGGCGGCTCCTGGCCCTGCCCTCACCAGGCGGCAGGGATGACGGCAGGGGGCCAGGTTGAGCGGGCGTCATGTTCCCCCGGCACCCCCTCCCGGAGGGTCGTCCCCTTCCAGGGCGCCCAGGGCCCGGTCCAGCCGCACCTCGGGCGCCCCCGTGTCGCGTCCCCGGCGCCGCAGCTCCTCACGGGCCAGCCGTGCCAGCGCCACGTATTGGGCCCGCAGTTGCTCCAGCTCCTCGTCCGTAAGCTCGTCCAGGTCGAGGAGGGCGTTGTGGGCGTTGCGCTGGGCCCGAATGAGCTCGTCCAGCTTCAACTGGACGACGGCGCTGTCGTGGTTCTGGGTATTCTGGATGAGGAAGACCATGAGGAAGGTGACGATGGTGGTGCCGGTGTTGATGACCAGCTGCCAGCTGTCGCTGAAGCCGAACAGGGGCCCAGTGCCCGCCCACACCAGGACGACCAGCGCCGCCGCGAGGAAGCCCCAGGGGTGCCCTGTGGCCCTGGCCGTCCAGCGGGCCAGACGGGCGAAGTACGACCGACGGTAGGGGGGATAACGGGTCACGCTTGCTCACCTCCCAGGCCAACTGCAGAGGCCGGGCCTGCTGTCGGCCCCTGCTGCTCATCACAGTCCCCCGTTCTCACGCCACGCCCCCTCCGCCCACCTCAGGGCGGTCAGCAGGACGGCAACGGCCGCAGCCACCGTGGCCCCAGCTGCCGCGCCGCCTGCCACCAGGCGCAAGAGCGTGCCAAGTGGAAGCGGGCCAGGGGTGGGCAGGGCCAGAAAGGCGGTGGCCCTTGTCCAGATGGACAGGGAGAGGGCAGCCAGCAGCGGGGCGGCCCCCTGCGACCGCGAGTCCGCGGCACCAGTCCGCTGGCCCATGCGCTTCCCCGCCCGCAGAAAAGCATACACCTTCCTTCAGGCGATGGCGGTGGAGCTACCCCACCGTGCCCGAGAGGCCGTGGAGGGAGGCGCCATGTTGCTGGCCGTCGTCGTCACCGGGACGGTCTTTTCGATGCGGCGGCAGGCAGCCACCATCGGCCGCGAACTGAAGGCGAAGGTGGATGTGGCCCTGGGCTCGGGCACGGCCCTGGCCCTCCTTTCCTTCTCGTCTGTGGGGCGCGAAGGACTGGAGGCGGCCCTATTCCTCTTTGCGGGCAGCGGCAGTGCGACCTCCCTGGCCCTCTAGTGGGCGGGGGCCGGGTTGGGCCTGGCCTCTGCCGTGGCAGTGGGCTACCTGGTCTACGCCTGTTCGAGGAGGGTGCCCGTGAAGTTCTTCCTCGGCCTGACGTCCATCGTCCTGATGGTGCACGCTGCCGGGCCGTTGGCCAACGGGCTCAAGGAGTTGCACGAGGCCGGGGTGCTCACCGGCCTAGGCCCTCGCCTGTGGGACACCTATTCCCTGCTTCCCGACAACTACGGCTTCGGGGAGCTGCTGGGCGCCGTCTTGGGCTATGATGCCAGCCCGTTCCTGGGGCAGGTGGCCGGGTATCTCGTCTACCTGGTGGCGCCTTTCGTCCTGTTAACCCTCGCCGGCGTAGCGGGGCGCTCGTCGATGCAGCGAGTGCGGGTGCCACGATAGCTGAGGGCGGCGGCAGATGCGCTTCATTCCCTTGACCCTGGCCGTCGCTCTGGCTGCAAGCGCCCTCACCTGCCAAGGTGGGACCGGCGGGGAGATAGCCGTCACGGCAGGCGAGCGGCGCGACGGCAGCATGTGCTACGAGCCAGCCCAGGTGACGGTGCAGCCTGGCGAGGAGGCGACTTTCGTCATCACCAACCGTGGCAACATGAACCACGAGTTCGAAAGCGACGAGGCGAGCATCGAAAGGGTGCCGAACATCGCTTCGTCCTCCTTGTCTTCAGAACATGGTCGGCAGGGCTGCAGGGTGGAAGACCACCACCGCCCCGTAGGCGATGAGGGCGGCGGCGGCCAGCAGCCGCGCCTGGGGGCCCAGGGGCAGCGACTTCTCGGCGAAGATGAGGGCGGTTATGAGGGCCATGATGGTCACGTTCATCACCCCCAGGGGGAAGAGGATGACGAACAGCAGCCAGCAGCAGCCCAGGCAGTAGGCGCCGTGCTCCAGACCCATGCGCACGGCGCCCCACTCCCCGTCCCGCCAGGAGCCGAGGATGAAGCTCAGGGGCGAGCGGCAGCGCCTGAGGCAGGCCCACTTGAGGGGCGATAGCTGGTAGAGGCCGGCCAGCATCAGCACGCCGCCGCCCAGGCGGGGGGCGTTGGTCTCCAGCCAGTCCCAGCGCATGGCCAGGCGCTCGCCGCCCACCGCCAGCCCGTAGGCGATGGCCCCGAAGGCCACCCACAGCGCCAGGTAGGAGGAGACGAACAGCCAGGTGGGGACGTAGGGCTGGCCGCGCTGCCGCCGGCCGGCCTGGACGGCGGCGAAGGTGAGCACCATGGGCGCGGCGGTGGGGAACATCATGGCCACCATCATCAGGGCCCACATGGCCATGAACAGGGGGGCGCCCATGCCCATGGTGGGGCCCATCATCTCCTCGTCCATGCCGCCCTGCTGCCAGACCAGCAGCGCCCAGGCGGCGGCGGCCAGGGCCAGCAGCGCGGCCAGTATCAGGCTGCGCTCGCGGGCCAGAGGCATCGGCTGGGCCATCGTCTCACCCCCTATCTGCATCGGCGTCCCGTCACGGGCCGGCCCAGCGGAAGCTGGCGTAGTCGGCGTTCTTGCCGCTCACGTCCCAGGTAAAGCCATGGTCGCTGTAAGCGGTCCGGACGCTGTAGGCCTGCACCGCCTCCGGGAAGAGGGGATGGGCGTTGCGCTTCACCACCTCCGCCTCCGGGTCGGCGCCGGGCACGGCCTCGATGGTGGACTCGAGGATGCCGGGTATCGTCAAGCTGCGGCGCCGCCCCTCCTTGCGGTAGGTGATGGGGACCACCTTGGCCCCCAGATCGCGGCCGATGAGGGGCCCCAGGGCGGCGAAGGGGCCGCCCACCTGCCCTGAAAGGATGGCACCCAACGCCTCCTGCTGCTGGGAGGAGGCGGCCTCGTCCATATATACGGCCAGGGACCAGTTGCCCTCGGCCATGGCCCCGGGAGCGTGCACAGCTACCACGAAGTTGACCCCGCTCAGGTCGACATCGCCGTAGTTGCCGCTGTCTATGTGGAAGGCCAGGAAGACGTCGCAGTGCCCCTGGGTGGGCCGCGCCCGCAGTGGCCCCAGGGGCGAGACCTCGCAGGGACAGACCACGTCGCAGTTGCAGCTCTCGAAGTAATCGCCGGCGAGCGTCCAGCGCTGGGCCTCAACCATGTCTGCTATCTCCTTCCCGCTCCTCCGGAGGCTCGCTACTGGGCCTCGATGGTCCCGGCCATGCCGCTGGGGACGTGCAACAGGCAGACGTAGGTGTAGCGGCCGGGCTGCGCCACCACGAAGGTGAAGCTGCGGGCCGCCTCGGGCGGGGCGTTGCCCGGCGGGGCGTTGGGCGGCAGGAGGCCGGTGTTGAAGTAGCTCTGGGCGTTGAGCACCTGGGGCGAAGGCCCGGGCACCATCTGTCCCACCTCGGGCGAGTCGGGGCTGGGGGCGCTGCGCCCGCCCAGGAAGGTGGCCGTGTGGGGTGCCCCCGAGTTGTTGACGAAGGTCACCCGGTCGCCCGCCCGCAGCGTCGCCGGCACGGGGGCGAAGGCCAGGACGTCGGTGTGCTCGGTGGTGGTGCCCATCTCCACGAACCAGGTGGTGGTGCCGTCGGGGTTGGCGGTGCGTCGCGGCTGCTGGGACATGAGCCGCTGCTTGGCCGCCCGCCCCTCTTGCAGCCACTGCTGCAGCTCCTGGTCACCGCGCCGGGTCACCTCTTGCTGGCTGTCGGCCTGACGGGCGTCTTCGGTCACCGTCACTTTCCCCGTCATGCCCGGATGGATCACGCAGAGGTAGTTGTATTCGCCCGCCCGGGCGAAGGTCACCTGGAAGGTAACAGGATTGGGGCCCAGGGGCTGCAGGCCCGAATTGACGAAGGCGGTGCCGTCGTAGGGGCCGGTGGGGGGTGTGGGGGCGAAGAAGGGTGGCAGCTCCTGCTCCGAGGTGGGCGGTCGCTGCCCGGGGGCGAGGAACGTCACCGTGTGGGGCTCGGGTCCCGTGAGCCGCCACTCCACCGTCGTCCCCACCGGCACGGTGATGGACTCGGGCAGGAACTCTAGCACGGCGATGTTCACGTCCTGGGGGTCGTTGAGGCCGGCCCGCAGGGCGATGACGCCGGGAGTGGTGGGCACCTGGCCGGCGGGGGTCTCCCCCTGTTCACCGCCGCAGGCCAGGGCCAGGGCGGCGACAGCGGCCAGGGCCAGGCCGATGGCTGCCCAGGCGGTGCGGCGCGTGCGGGCGAATAAGGCTCCCTCCTTGGTCGGTCCTGGCATGTTCTCCCTCCTCCTCACTAGCTCACTCCTCGGCGGTCAGGGGACGTATGTTCTGGTTCAGGCAGAAGAAGTTGGTGGGGTCGTAGCGGGCCTTGAGGGCGGCCAGACGGTCGTAGGCGGCGCCGTAGGCCTCGTGCACCCGCTCCCTGCCCTCCTCCATCAGGTCGTTGACGTAGACGCCCTCGGCCCAGTAGGACCCCAGCGCGTCGTGGAAGGCCCTCGTCCACTCGATGTTGGCCCTGTCCTCCCCCGGATGGCGCCACTGGGAGAGGGCGACGAAGTTGTAGGCTGCCTGGCGGTGGGCGAAGGCGGTGTCGTCCGCGCGGCGTCGCGAGACCGCCCCTCCCATCTGCACCAGCAGCACCTGGGTGAGGGGCGAGGGCACGCGGGCGAACTGGTGGGCGCAGGCCTCGATGACCCCGTCTTCCAGGCCGGCCAGCATGCCCGCCTTCACGTAGTAGCGGGAGCCGTGGGGCATGGCCTCGTCCAGCATGGACTGGACGGCGGTATAGGGGACGGTGCCCACCTGGTCCATGACCAGCGTGCCCATGCCCCGCAGGGGTGCCACCGTCCGCTCCCCCTGGGCCAGGTCGCCGGCGTAGCAGACGCCGATGCCCAGCGCCTTCTGCCCCTCGGGTGTGGTGAGGAAGGCGACGGTGCAGGTCAGCTCGTCGGGGGCGGCGTCGGCGAACTCGCGGAAGGCCCGCAGCACCTGGCGCGTCTCGGCGAACGGGAAGGCCATGAGGCCGCCCACCACCTGCGGGCCCACCCGGTGCAGGCCGAAGCGGAAGGCGGTGACGATGCCGAAGTTGCCGCCACCGCCGCGCAGCCCCCAGAGCAGGTCGCCGTACTCGTCGTCCACGGTGATGGCCTCGCCCTCGGCGGTCACCAGGCGGGCGCCGAGGAGGCTGTCGCTGGTGAGGCCGTGGCGGCGCATGAGCCAGCCCATGCCGCCGCCCAGGGTGAGGCCGGCGACGCCGGTGTGGGAGATCTGGCCGCCAGTGACGGCCAGACGGTGGGCCTGGGTGGCCGCGTCCAGCTCCCTCCAGACCAGCCCCGGCCCGGCCCAGGCCACCCTCTGCGCGGCGTCTACCTGCACGCCCTTCATGGGCGAGAGGTCCACCATTATGCCGCCGTCGCAGACCGAGTAGCCGGGTAGGCTGTGGCCCCCGCCTCGCACGGAGAGCAGCAGCCCGTGCTCGCGGGCGAACTGCACCGCCCGCACCACGTCGGCCTCGGTCTGACAACGGACGATGAAGGCGGGGCGCCGGTCGAACATGCCGTTCCAGACGCGGCGGGTGGCGTCGTATTCGGGGTGCTCGGCTGAAAGGAGGTCCCCGTCCAGGGCATCGGCCAGGGCCTCCAGCCTGGCGGCGGCGAGGGCCACGGGGCCGCCGTCGCTGCCGGTCGCTATCGTCTCGCGCATCGCTATCTCCTCTCTCGTCCGGCGGACTGCCGCGCTAGCGGGAGCGTCGCTGCAGGATCTCTGGGCCGATCCGCATCCCTTCTTCCGGCGTGGTGGTGGGCACGACGACGATGTCGAACAGGTCTCCCCAGGTCATCTGCATCTCCATGATGGGGGCGAAATCGGAGACCTCGAACACGGACACCACTGCCGGGGAATGGGTGCCCAGCCAGTATTCGCCCACCATCTTGGTGCCTTCGGGGTAGCTCCAGCGGGAGCGTCGCACCAGTGCCTCGTCCATCTGCTGCCGGTCGAGCCCGGGCTTCCAGCTCAGGAGCATGGTGTAGAGCATGGTTTCTAAATCCCCTCTCTGCCAGCGTTGCCGGCCTATGTAGCGGTCGGATGTTCTGCCTTTCAGGCGCTCCAGTCGAAGGCGGCCATCTCGCTGTGGCCGCGGCTCTCCCACTGGCGCATATCCGGGTCGCGCCAGTAGGAGCCGTGGCCCTTGGCCAACACCACTTCGTCGCGGAAGGCGAAGGCGGCGTGCAGGAGCTTGGTCGGCTCGCCGGTGGCGCCCTTCATGGGGCGGG
>ERZ511473.958-NODE-958-length-32722-cov-4.337969_pt1 | contig 32722 bp, 31 predicted proteins | sample MGYA00374947_ERZ511473 | MGnify/ENA primary metagenome ERZ511473 (study PRJEB26303, sample SAMN06343854) | sediment metagenome | isolation source: hot spring sediment | place: Canada: British Columbia | collected 2012-09-26 ... | reverse complement strand
AAAATATATCTTCATGTAATAATTGAATAGTCTATCTTCTTTTCCAATCTCAACAAATTTTACGATCGAATTGAATAGCGCATTTGTAGGCTGTTCCTGTAGTCCTAGCATGTATATAAATTTAGACAACTTTTGTTTGATTGACTTTCACGAAGAACCATCTGCAACTACTCTAAATTTATCATTATGAGGTTAAATCTATGGTCCAAAAAAGGATTGATTAATTTTGAGTATGTGATTGATAAGGAATCACAATTGCCTATGATATTTGTAAATGCTATTCAAGGTGATTATAAGGGAGATTTCAAAGGAACTGCATTGAAAATTGACACAAAAATAACAAGCAAACTATCATTCGAGGAAATAATAAAATTACTATACGCTATTAAGAATAAAAGTGATATTAATTTCATGAGAGATAATGTAAACAGAAACATAAATTTTAAGTTTGAAGATTCGTATTGCTTAATTAGCATGAATAAAGTAGGAGTAAAAATTGAGTCAATTGTGTTATACGAATTTCTAATGTTTGGATTGAATATTGCAAAAAATCAAATAAAATTGATGGAAGTAGGAAGACCTAGTGTAGACAATAATAATAACAATAGTAATGATGAAAAAGTGGAATTCAAGGCGTTAGAAATTGGATTAGATTAATTTTTTGTCATATTTCGTTATAGGGTTTAGCATACGATTTTTCATGAGGAATTCATGGAACCTATTAAAACACTATTTTACAGAACTTAAATTTGAATGGACTTTATTGATTATACTTATAGTTTTTATTCAGGTTTATGTTAGCATAGCTCCATACATTGATTACTTACTACTACCTGAGATAGAGAATTTGATATTGAGATTGCTCAAAGTTCTTGTGTTCATGAATATAGGATGGATTAGTTCATACAGATTGTATAGAAATGTAGAGAGTAACGAATTACAATATACATTGAGAGCAATACATACTGCCGCTCTGACAATAGCAGGAGCTTTAGTACTATGATTGGTTTTATAGTTCAGTTCTTACAAAAAAAAGCTATAATGCTTATTCTTTCAATTATTATTTTACCTTTGCTAACAGTTGGAATGTATAAGTTTTATACTCAGTATAAGTATATAAAGAAACTTGAACAAGATTTAATAAATTGTCAACAAAAGCAAATGGAATTACAAGCTCAAATATTGGAGTTGGAAAATAAATCCAATCATTATTTAAGAATGTATAATGTTACTTTAAAGAAGTTACAGAAACAAACACAAAGATTTGATAACATATCACAGAATTATGTTATAGAAATACCAAAAGATAAAGATAGATGTGAGAGAATCGAAGTTCAGTTACAAAAATTCAAAGAAATTGAATTGAAACTACAAAATGAAGTGGAAGGAGCTAGAAATGAGTAAAATCATGTTTTTGATATTAACACTAGGTTCAATTATAATGTTAGCATCTTGTGGACAAACTGCTATGCAAATGCAGGTTAGGTATTTATACAAACCAGTTGTATGCCCTATACCTGAAATAGAAAGAGCTAAACTTAGGAAAATTGAAGAAAAAGATGATTTAGATATTGTTTTGAATAAACTAATATACAATTACGGGCAATTAAAAGAGGAAAATCTAAAACTGTGGAATGTGATAAATGCTTGCAAGGAATTTGAGAAGCAAGTTGAGCTAGAATCAGCACCAAAAGATGATAATGTAAACAAATAGATATGCAACTATACTAAAATTTTTTGTATGTTTGTATTACAGGAAGACAAACTGTATTTTAACAATCAATTGATTGGAACTATTAACAAACTACACAAAATACACTACCCAGATGCAATTGACATAACTAACATGTTCTTTGCTGATGACAATGATATGGTTGATGCTATTATGAAACATGATTTGAATAGATTTATTGAGGTCTGTAAAAATAGACTACCTTACATTGAGGATGTTAACAAGATTGATGTAGCATCGCAAAAACGTAATTTGATATTGAAATTAAACACAGAAACACTTAAAATGATTTCGCCCTTTTCTTTGTTAATATCACTAATCATCAAAGATGTAGACAAATACGAACAATCAAAAAAGATATACAGTTACACCATTGATTTCTTGAAGCAGGTTAATCCATTATTGTTGACTTACATTAGCAATAATTTGAGAAATACACTCTATAACAATAAGGGTATACTCAGTATACTCAGAGATATGTTAAGTATTGATGAATATGATGACATACTACATATAATAAACGACATTATAATATCTGCATTTACTAGCAAAAGATGGTTTATAGATAACAAACTAATTGGTTTGCAGGCAATTGGAGCTGTTGTTAATAGATCATTGTCATTGTTAATAATGAGAAAAGCAAGATATGATGTTAGATATATAGACAAAGTTGCTAGCACAACTGATACTAGAACCTACTTCATAGCAAATATCCTTAAAAAAGAAATAGTTAAGAATGTTGATATACAACAAGATATAAATCAAGCAGATATAATTAGACAAGACAACTTTATTTATCGTTACTTCATATTACCAGTTTTAAGTGTAAAATATGGTGAATCAAAATCTTTAATGTTGCTAGACGATAAAACAAGAACATTAATCGCATATGCATTAATAAATGAAGTTGATAGAGTTGATTTACGTAAAGCATTAACAAAACTGTTAAAGGAAAACATCACAATTACATTTACAAAAAAACTTCCAACCGTAGAGGAAATGAATGTTATATATGTCATGGAGAAAATCATAACTAAAGGATACATACAATACCACATACAATTCAGAGGAAGAAAGTTTATATACAGCATAAGTAAACTACAAAAATTCCTACAAAAAAATAATCCTATCTTAAAACAATACATATCTCAGTCAACATATCTAGAGCAATACTTATTACTAGTGTTTGCTATATTTCATGTTGCTTCAAAAGTTTTACTTAAGGATTACAATGCTGATGCGTTATTAAATTACATAATGAGAGTCTATCAACGTATTATACGTTCTAGTGTACAGGAAATCTGTAGAGTATAACTTTTTTTGTAGCATCAGCAAAATATGGCTACTGTTTACGATGACAATAATAACATACTACAAAATATACTAGAGACACTTAAAAATATAGAGAGACAAACAAGAATAACTGTTGAACAATCTCTTATAAGGGCACAAAGAGAAACAGAACTACAAACAAAATTACAGCAAGCAGTATCACAATTACAAAAAACTTTTGAACAGAGACAAAAATTAGAAGAGTTAGTATTTAAAGATCGCTTCATAGAGAAGATTATAACGAAGATATCTACCAAGATAGCAGATATATTCTTACGAAAGTTTCCAAATGCTCGTGATTTACAAACTGAAATTATTAGAGCACTTAGAAGTTCAACAGAACTTGGTAGAAGATACGAAGCACAAACTCGTAATTGGCTAGAGCAATTCTTTAAGTTAAATAGAAGCCAGTTAAATAAAGTACTAAATGAGTTTATTGAAGAATTGGATGATGTTTTTGCTGTAACAGATAGAACCAGATTTAAAGGTAAAGATTTTTATCAAGCTACAATAACTTATCTTGATTCAATTAGCAGAAATGTAGCTAGAATAACTGCTATACAATCAGCAATGTATAGATATTTCTTACCATTTAGAGGAGGTGCAGGTTTTGTTGCTCAACAATCTGAAGATACAATAAATATTTTGAGTAAAGTTAATCTTGGAATAGGTTTAACAGAACAAGATATTATTAGAAGATTAAATGTAGAACGAGCCGTCGAAAAATATTTAATGGAGGAATTAAATATAGCTGGACAAAGCAGATTGTTTAGACTAGCAAGATTTAAATTTCTTACACCAATACTATCATTCTTTATTAACGATAGATTTGCTCAACTATTGGAAAAAGACTACTTAAGTACTAGACAGATTGCAATAAATACACTAATAGAGGAGCTGAATAAAAGAGGTTTTAACCTAACAGATGCTAAATTTTATCCTCGTTTCCAATCCATGGTGCAGATGTTATTAATCAATCCAGGATTAATTGTTGATATGGAAGGTAAAATCAAAAAACCTGAATTGAATAAGTTGATAGAAGTATTTACATCTGAACCGCAAACAGAAATAGAAACTGTTGTAAAAGCTTTAAGAGAAGGAACTAATTTTGATTTGGTTAAAGATTGGCTTACATCAATGTCTTATAGATTTGGTTCCGCAATTAAACTTAAAGATACCATTGACGAATTGGAAAAGATTTTTGGTAAATTTCAACCAATTGATTTTGGTAGGCTTGATAAACTTGAAAAAGAATTGTTACAATATAGATTTGAACAACTGGGACATAGAGCAAAAATACTACCGTATCTACACCAGTTAATAGGAATGGTCAGAACAGGAGCTATACCTCCTAATATTGCATTAACTGTTTATGATAGGATATTGTTTATGCTCAGAACAGGAGATTATGGATCTGTCATAGATTATGTATCAGATGTTTTAGCTCAGTCTCATAAAATCAGTAGGATTGCGGAACAACAACAAAAACTATTAACAGGCGGTTCTATTGATGAGATAATCAAGCTTGCTGCTCCAGGTGGATTACTAGCAGATGTATTTGGATATAAGGATTACTATCAATTATTTAGAGATATATCAACTAGAGCAGTAGCTGGTAATAGATTTAGATACATTATAGCCAATATATCCTACGGCCTAGGTCAAAGTCTTAAAGTCTTGACCGGCCTATGGTTAGCTTACAATGTAGCAACTATATTTGCTCCTTATGCACCACTCATACCTATCGTAGGTCCAATCTTTGGAAAAGCAATAGCTTATGCATTTGCTGGGCTAGGAGTAGCATCTGCATTAAGAAAACTAACAGGTAAAAACATTTTACAGATAATAACAAGTTTCTTTGCTCCATACACCAAAATTGCAGGAGGACTAGACAAAATACTAACAGGTGGAAGAATAACAAAATACTTAACTGGTAGATTTACAGATGTATATAAACGCTTCATAGAAACAGTAAATGAAGGTTTTATTGAACCGCTAGGGTTAAGAAATGCAATTGAAAAGATAGCAGATTTCAGAAACAGATTTGCTAAAACTTTATTGGAAACTGCTGCTGCTATAGATGATTTCTTTGGAGGTAGATTTAAAGTTGGAACTGGTTTGTTAAGAGGAATTAGTTCTCTAGTTGATGCAACATTTGGACATTTTATAAGAGCACTAACTGGCAAAGGGAAGATTACAAGAACAGGTAATGCGATACAAACTAATTTAGTTGGAAACGAAAATTTGGAATTTGAGCGAGTAGGGATTGCAACACAACAAACAGATGCATCTAGCAAGATTAACTTTAAGGTTGATATAGACTTAAGCAACATACTAAACAATATAAATACGATATTGTCTACTCTATATGAAGAATTTGAGTTGAAACTTAATCAAATAATGTTAAATGGAGAAAGAATGTATCATCTATTTACAGATCAACAAGTTGATAGAAATTCGTATTATATGTTATTAAGAAGCATAAGAGATACACTAGAGAATGTTTATGATTCTAATGGCAATGACTATATTCCTAAAGTACTACGTCAAATACGAGAATGTTCCTGTAATCGTTCTAGACAAAATCAACCAGGAAATCTAGGACAATCTTTCTATGGTTTTAATTCACCTATGCTTCTGAGTAGTTTCTTATTACCAATACTAGGAAATATACTAGGTGACTTATCTAGCACAGATTGGGGAAACTTGTTTACATTTGGTGCAGGAGCTACTGCTGGAGTGTTAGCTGCTCGTAAGCTAGGACTGTTGGGTAAGATAATAGGAGGCATTCGTTCAATCGGTAGTAAACTTGGTATCGGGAAAATCATGAATTTTGGATTAAAAGGTATCAAGGATGGTGCTAAATGGCTACCAAAAATGATAGGACGATTTTCTCCTTTCGCTTTACTAGGTACGGGAATATCCTGGGGAGCAAGTAAACTAGCAGATCTAGTTGGGGATGATAGTTTAGCTAGTAGACTACTAAAAACTCTAGGTTCAACAGCAGAATGGGCATCTCTTGGTGCAGTTGCTGGTGGAGCAGCTGGTTCTATTATACCAGGTCTTGGAACTGGTATAGGATCAATCGGTGGAGGAATACTAGGTGGTTTATATGGATTATACAAAGGAGTAAGAGAACAATTCTTTAAAGATGAGAAAACTACAAATATACAAACACCTCAAGTAACATCAGTAGATCTCAATACGCAAATACTTAATACAATTGCTACAAATACATCAACAATGGTATCTTTACTACAGAATATATCAAACAGTTTAAATAGTTTGAATGCAACACTATCATCTGCTTTTAATGTAAATCAAAATGCAAATAATAATTTGCTTTCTACATGGTTTGGATTAGTAAATCCTAATTTCTCCATCTTTCCAAATTATAGTTACTTCAATCTAAGATGATATTTTTTTGTTTTATAGTATGCACATGATCTAAATTTATATCAATGCAACCGGTTGATTACCTAAAGCAGATGAAAAAATTTTGTAATGAATGTATGCAAAAATTGGAACAATATGATTTTGATTTAAAACAATTTCTAATAGATGTTATAAAAGACTTTGGATTAGAACTAGACGAAAATAATATCCCTGCAAAATTTAACAAAAAAACTATGTCAGAATTTATATCCAATTTAATAGAGTTAAATAGTAACAATCCAGATAAAACTTTGGAATGCATAGATTACATCTACAAACTAGGACACTGTTTATCCACTTTTGCATCTTTTTCCATATCACTAGATGATTTATTAGAATTAAATGAGATACGTAAGCAATACATAAAGGAGATTAAAAATACTGCGAACATCATAAATAAAAATTTATTACTCGATAAGTATTACAATGAATTCAAAACATCCTTAAAGGAAAAAAATAATTTGCTTGTCAATATTGTTGATAGCGGAGTTAGAGCATCAGATATACAATTAAGACAAATGTTACTAGCCAGAGGTTATATAGAGACAGCACCTGGAAAACTAATATTTATTGAAGATAACTATCTAGATGGATTATCTCTGCAATCTTTGGTTAGATCTGGAGAGGGAGCTAGAAAAGCAACCTATGATAAAGCAGTTTCAACATTTGAACCCGGCTATCTAACAAGACAATTCATTTACAATTTATCCCATATCAGATTCAAAGAGGAAGATTGTCATAGCAATCAATATATCATCTACAAAGTAACTGAATCAAACTTTTACAATCTTGTTGGTAGGTATTATTATGACATTAGAACTAACAAAGAAAAAATGCTAACAAAAGATGATAAACATTTAATCGGACATAATATTCCCTTTAGATCAGTTTTCCATTGCAAAACAGATAACGGTATTTGTAGAAGATGTTTTGGAGATTGGTATTATAGAGATTACGATGAAATAGGAATAATCACTGCTCAAACTTTAGGAGAGAGAGGTGTACAATTGACATTAAGAGTATTTCATACAGGTTCTGCTGTTAACATAGCAAACACATTTAGTAACTTACTAACCTCCTATCCTGATTTATTGAGAATGGACAGAAATATCATTACACTTGATAAGCCAGCTGACATAAAGTTTGACACAAAAATCTTAACTGTAAAACATATATTGTTACATGAAACAAAAATGATAATAAAATGTAACGATAAAAGTATAGAGATTGATTTGCAACCAGGTTATCTACTCTTCATAGATAAAAATGTGGATAACTATCAAGGACCTCTGTTTACAATAAACTATCATTCAATTGTAAACTCTATCAAACTATTAAAGAAGATATTAAACAGCAAGTTTGTAATTGAAGATGAAAAGCATCTCTACAAATTAATAGAGGTATTGTTTAGTATGCTCTCATACAAAGAAAGAATTCCACTATCTATGATTGAACTTTTGGTTATGTCTCAACTATTAACAAAAGACAATAACATTTACTTCTTTGATAGAAAGTTTGATTTTCCAATGACAAAAGAATCAATTAAAATTATGCCGCATAGATTAGGTCTTGGATTGTTGTTTGAAAGAGCATCTCAATCATTTACATATGAGACAAAAAATATTAATGTAGAATCTCGTATTAAACAATTAGCAGAAGAGTAAAATTATTTTTTGGAAATCTTGAGCAGATTGAAATTAGCATTAGGAACTATAAGTCCTTTTTGAGAAGCATATTTTTTGACTTTTGCACAATCTATGTCACAAGCTATTCCTTCTACTTCCATATCATTATTTATATTTGTAGCATTTTCAAATCTTATACTTTCAATGTATGCTTCACGATGTGATGGTCTTATAACAGCATCATAACAAATAATTCTTATAGGTGGAACTGGCTTTGTGTAGTCACTTTCTCTGATCCAGCTTGCTAACACTCTAGCTGAAAAACCTATTGCTCCTATTTGTGCTAACTCAATTAAATTCTTTCCATATGGACCTGTTGGATAGATAACACCTTTAAGTAGTTTTTTGTTCTCATCAACTTCTACATCTCTAATTATATGAGATACAAACTGAGGATGAATTGTAACTAGTCTCTCTATATCGTTTGAGTAGGGATGTCCAAATTCACCAAATGCTTCTCTGTTAGCAACTAATTGTTTGAAACTTTCTATTGCAGGTTTCATTGTTTCAAATGGATAAATTCTTTTATTTATGTTTGGAACATCAAAGCTTTGTAAGGTAGCATAGATTATTGGTTTACCCCTGTCAGATTCAATTTCCACATCAAAACTAGCACTCTCATAGATAAGTTTTGTTTCCATTGAAATTAAAGCTCGCAAAAATATGTCTAGCAAGAGAAATATAACATCAAAAAACATTATAAGTTTTCCTCTAGCCGATGGTAAAAAACTTGTTTTCAAGAGACAAAGTGAGTTCGTATACGATCCAGATATAATACAAGGTTTACTTGAATCAGATGAATTTCAAAAATTTGTTGAACAACTTAATTCACATAGTATAGAAAAGGATAAATTCAAACTAGTTGATGCAGCTTTTGAAACTATAAAACTATTAAAATCAGAACATGATGCTAATAAATATAAAGGTGTATTGTTAGTTGCTTTAGATTTTGAAACAGACAGTATAACGATGGATTTAATAAGAAGATTATATAACATTGATACAAAAGCAGAAGATGTTGTAGCTTATGCTTTGTATTTAGCTGCGTCTGGTCAAGCATCTAAACCACGACTATCAGATAATACAAGACTACGTTGGGCAGAATTACTAATACAGGTCTTCTACAAAGAGTTTGTTAAGTCCTTAAAACTATACCAAAAAATACAAGATAAACCAGATGCTAAACTATCAAGATTTTTTAATCCATCAACCATAGTTCAAAAATTGTCAGATAGTACAGCATTCGGATATCGTCTGCCCGAGCTGCTACAAATAGCCGAAACATCATCTCCACTAGAGGAACTATCGTTAGCTTTCACTCTGAAACTAACAGGACCAGATGGAATTAAACAGGAAGCATCAGTAGCAGACATAGGCTACTTAGATGAGTCGGTTTATGGTAAGATAGCTGCTTACGATACTCCAGAGAATGCTAACACATCTAAGACAAACAGATTAACACTCGGAGCATACATATCAGATTTATCAGGCAAAATAAAAAGAATAGAGCTACCTGCTTTGGAAGGACATTATAGTGTATTGTCTCCACTTGAGAGCATGATACCTTTCATTGACCATAATGATGGTAATAGAGTCTTGTTAGCAACAAACCAACTTAGATCAATTGTTCCATTAGAGAATAGCGAAATACCTATTGTTGCAACAGGTATAGAATCAATAATACCAAGGCTTACATCCGGTCTATTTACCATACGAGCAGAAGATGATGGTAAAATTATAGAGAAAGGAGACGGATATATAGTTGTTCAATATAAAGACGGAAGGAAAGTATTTTATGATACTGGAGCAAGAATACTAAACACAGGTAAAGGTAAATATTATGTTAATATGCATATAAAAACTAAAGATGTCTTCAAAAAAGATCAAATTTTAGTTGAATCAGATTATGTTAAACAAGAAACATTATCTTTAGGAAAGAATGTGCTTACGGCATTTATGCACTACAAAGGTTATACATATGAAGATGGTATTGTGGTATCTGAATCATTTGCTAAGCAACTAGGTGTAACAAAAAAGACTTTTATAGTTAATATACCAATTTGGAAAGATCAAAAGATTGTAGCAGTAAATCCAAAATTGCTTAAAGGTGAGAGATTTAAAGATGGTGAGATAATGTTCAGAGTTGAAATGTTAATAAATGAAAAGCAAGATATAGAGGAAGAAGAAGACGAACATCTAATAGAACAATCTGATAGCGAATTTGTATCAGATTCTGAAATATCAATAGTCAAAGAAGTAGCAGGTAGAATTATCAACTACAGATTCAAAGGTAATGATATATTGGATTTTGCTATTTACCTAAATGTTGATATAAATGATGATAGGTTAAAGGAACTTAAACCAATGTATGATAAGTTTATAACCAAATACAAAGACTATGTTCAAAATTATACAAAACACTATAGTGACTTTGAATCAAGATATTTAATACCGGAAGATATATCAAAACTAAAAGGTTTTAGATACAATGATAAGAAACCAATTGCTATATTGAGTTTTGTATTATCAAAATACAATCATGCTAGTTTAGGAGATAAGTTATGTAATAGACATGGAAACAAAGGAGTTATTGCTGCAATCATACCAGATGAATTAATGCCCAAAACAGAATATGGTGAGACAATACATGTTATATGCGATCCATTAGGAGTAGTCAACAGAGCTAACATTGGACAGTTATATGAACTTGCTGTATCTTACATAGCAAAACATGTTTATCAAAAGTTTGTTAAGGATCTCAAAACCTTTAAAGAGACTTTTATAAAATTCTACGAAGTATTATACTTTAACTCCAATATTTTGGATAAACTGATGAAATCATTGCATGCATTAAGCGACTATGATTTTAATAGGATATACAACAGAGCAAAACAGATACAGTCCATTCCTGTTATTATACCACCATTTGCAAGTCCATCATCACATGGAGATGATACACAAGCTGCTATACAAAGGCTAGAGAAACATTTTGGTGTAAGCACAAGTCAAAAATTATATCTACCTGAGTTTAAAACCTACACTACCTATCCTGTTAGCATTGGCTACATGTATTGGTTTAGGTTGGAGCATACAACAGATGAAGTATTACATGCTGTAGCAGATGCTCCAAAGAGAGCTCTAACTGGTCAAGCAATGAAAGGTAAAAAGATATCCGGTGGACATAGAATTGGAGAGTTTGATAGTTGGGCAATATTAGCTCATGATGCTCCAGCAGTGATGAAAGAATTGTTCATGTTGAATGCTGAATCTTCTGATTTTCTTGATAGTGTTATACCAAACATAATACAGCAAGGTAAAGCTACATTGCCAGCAGAGTTAAAAATAAAATCAAATCAATTGTTACAACAACTACTTTATAGCTTTCATATAAAATCGCAAAAAAGTTAACATATTTGAGTTTTTTGTATATCTTTTAAGACATTATTTAATTCATTTGTTAGTATATTTATGTTTTCGTTGAATTCATTTATGGCTTGATTATATGACTCATTATCAGATGGAGCAATATTCTCAATCATTCCAGACAGTTCTTGTAACGCTTCTTCATTAAAAGTTAAGAGATCTGGATTTACAAAATCTGTTAGAACATCACTTGTATTTGTAGTTGTTTCTGCTTCCCCTGTGAAATCAATAACATTGTTATCGCTGGTAGTAAACTGTCCTTGTAACAAAAGATTGATTATAACTTCTCCAGTATTGCTATCAATAACTATATTACCTGACCTAACATTAGCATAACCATGATTAATTGTTATGTTGCCAATTCTACCGGAACCAAATTTAATGATACCAGAAGTTATATTGTGTTCATTCAGATTTAGATAACTACCATTGATTATTTGCAACATACCACCTTCAAGCAAAGTTATTAAGCCATCATATAAATCCAACCTACTAACAGTTTCATTGTTTATTAAACTTATCATTTGTTCTCTATCTATGTTTGCATGAGAACCATTTATGGTATATGTTTGTGAATCTAATTTTAGTTGTTTTCCTTTTATTTTGACTTTGTAGTTTGTTAATGTATTTGGATTGCTATCACTAATTATATCATCTATCGGATCAATAGAAAGAGCAGGATTGTTGCTACGAATTGCCGTTATATAACTTGCAATACATGCTGCCAGTGCTAATAATGGTAGAGTAACATCTAGTATATTATCAATGCTAAAGCCAATGTTACTCAGTAATGAACTAATATCATTAAGTAAAGTATTTATAGATTGTAAAATTGTAGCTAGAAAGGAAGCTAAAACATTAGATATTTGTTTTAGTAGATGAAATATAGGACTTCGTTGAATAATATTTGCAATTGAATTTATTACATTATCAATAACTCTTAAGACTGTATTAACTATACTTGATAGTTGGCTTATTAACAAAGGTAAAGAAGCCGAAGCTAAATTGATCAATAGTTGTGTTATAGCGGCTGGTATCATAGACAGAATGGAAAATAAATTACATATTTTCGAAAGTAAGTTGTCTATATTATTAGGATTTAATCTTTTAACTTCTCTTTTTATCGACTCAAACAAATTACTTAATTCTCTAATAGTTTGATCTGTAGTGTTAAGTAGCATAGTTTTTAATTTTGTTTCCGTTATAATTTTTAGTTTAGAATTTGTACCTGAATTACTGTATGTTGATGAAAGTATGTTTTGAGTATTATTACCATTTTGCATGTAAGATGAAACCTCAACATTATATGGATGATAAGAAACAGATGGACCTGGTGCACATTGATCTGCATACACAGATCTAAGTATATAACCTCTGATAGGATTACTACTTAGTATCGATATGTTTTCACCTAATATCTCTATTTGCTTTGCATGCATTGTAATTTTTGTAGGGGTTATTTCAATTATTGATTGATCTGCACCTTGTTCAACTACAAGCAATATTCTATTGTTTTGTATCTCAATTGTTGAACGCGTGATATTGTTACTAATATTTTTAGTTTCAACCTGTAGTCCTACTATAGACTGGGTATCTGTTGTTTGTTGTGTTACTATAGAACGAACTATTGACCTTTCCGTTGCATCAAGTCTAGTTGCAAATTGATAATAATTTGCAAAATTTTCCTGCTTCACCAATAATCTTTTTTCAAAATTAAATATTTTGTTGACTCTTCTATGTAGATAAGGTTTTTCAAAGGGTAATGTTTCTACTTTTTCTCTAATCACAATAGTGTCATTATTGATACTAACAAGTGGTTGATAGTAGAATTTTTTGCTGTAAGCAATTGATTCATCCACTTTTAATCCACCTGCATTAACTATCCTACTATCTTCAGTCTTATATTCTACAATTCTAGCATTAAACAAGCCAGTATTATTGTACTGATTTATGATTAGATTATTCAGATCATATGTATGCACTTTGCTATGTGCAAGTATGTGATTCATATATGATTCTCTTCCACTAGAGATTTGATTGTAATTTTTATTATCTTGACTTAACAAATCTAGCAACAAGGGTCTGCTTCTGTGTAATAAGAATGACGAACCTATTGGAAAAGATACATTAGGAACTTTGAATTGAAAAGGCTGTTCATTATTTATTTCAGCATTTAGTCTTGTTTGTGCAAACAACGCTTTTTCATCTACATTTAAATGTTTGGATAAACCTGTAAGTAAATGAATATTGTTTTTAATCAAATCATCAAAACTAACATTGATATCAATAAATTCATTCGTTTTTGCTCCAAACAATGTTCCAATATTACACAAAGCATCAGGATGTCCAACAACTAAACCACTAGTGTATTGATTGTGAAAATAACTTGGTTCTGTAACAACAATGTTATTACCCAAAATAGATTTGTATAAAGTTGTCATATTTCTTAGCAATTCTCCTTCTTTTATAATTTGTGGAGAACCTATGATAATGCCTAGGTCTGATTCTGGCCACATATAAACCAAGACAAGAGAACCTATAGCTATGTAAGGATAGCTATAAGCTAAATTTCTTCCATACACATAAACAGAAGTAGATAGGGGGAATGCTTTGATAGTTCTTTTCGGTTCTCTAAGTAATAACACTTTGTATAAACCTTTTTCAAATATAGGATAATCATAATCTTTAATTTTAAAAGTTTTACCCTCCTGTTGATCAAAATCAAATCCAAATACTATACCCAACTCTAGCATTTGATTAGCAGCTCCGTTATTGATGCAAGTACATATAGCATTAGGTAAATTGTTGCAGGATGTGTCAGACAAAATAATTGAACATAACAATTGGTTTTACGAATATAAGGTAGATGGATTGAGAACTCTCATTTTTAGTGACGGTAATATTGTAAGCAGATATGGAAACACTCTATATATTGATGTTAACAAAGACATAATCAAACAGATACCAAGAGGATACGTTTTAGATTGTGAAAGTTTTGCAAATAACATTTGGCAAACTATGTCAATCAAATCAGAAACAAAATCAAAGCATATACAAAACAATATAAAGATCTATGTTTTTGATATAGTTGATCAAGATACAATACTAAAAGGCAAAGTTTACGAAGTTCCATACGAACAACGTAAACAAGAACTACAAAAGTTATTAAAATATATCTCAACTAAGGATAAGAGATTTAAATATGTCCCACATATACGAGCTACAAAAAATAGTAGAAAATATTTTATGGAAATTGCTAAACAATATTACAATAGAGGTTTTGAAGGAGCTATGTTTAAGAAAGCTGGACACTTTTATGTTCCAAGCAGAACATCTAATTGGATCAAAGCTAAACTATTTGCAGATATAGATGTTAAAGTTGTGGATGTTATCATTCAAAACAATAGAGCAAAGGCTTTTGTTTGTGAGTACAAGGGTCATAGATTTAATGTCGGTTCTGGTTTGACAGAGGAACAAAGAAGATTTGTAGCGGAACATAAACAAAAGTTTATTGGCAAAAAGCTAAACATAAAGAGTATGCATTATACAGAAGCCGGTATTCCCAGAGTTCCGATATTTGTTGGCTTCTATGCAACCGATTTTGATAAAGATTTTGTTCAGTTACTAGAACAAAAACAACTCTTGAAGTTATCTTGAGCTGAGTAATTATGGATATTGACAAAATCACTTTTAAATCAAAAAAAGATCTAAATACATTTTTAAGACAAGTATTTAATGAATATGGACCAGAAACAACTGCTAAATTAATTGCTGCACTACAAAAAATCGGATTTGAGCTATCAACAATGCTAGGTATGACAACTAGTTATAGGGATTATGTTATAATGGAAGTAAAGGATTTAAGTGATAAAGTTGATCCAGATACTTATGATAAAAAACTAGAGGAATATAACAAACAATATTTTGATAAATATGCTACGTTTAATAATCCAAGTGTGTATGCTATGAAGATTGGCGCTGCAAGAAACAACATCAAACAACTAGCCATAAGCAGAGGATACTTTGTAGACGTTAGAAATAAGGTTATACCCAGGCCTGTAGTAAACTCTCTAGCAAAAGGTATCAATCAACGTGAATTCTTTGATTATGCTAATGCTGCTAGAAAAGGTATATTGGATAGAGTTATGTTTACTCAAAAGCCAGGATACTTTCTAAGACAAGCCATTTATGCTTTAAACGTTGAAGTTGATGTAAATAAAATATGTAAACCAAAAGATTTATTAACTGTAACTATAACAGACAAAAACAAACATAAATTCCTATACAGATTCATAAAGCAAAAAGATGTGGATATATTGTTGGATGAAACTAATATAGATAAATTTGTGGGCAAAGAGGTCAAAATGTACTCACCTATATATTGCACATTACCTAATAACAAAATTTGTAAACGTTGTGCTGGACTTATATATGAGAAACTAAACTCAAAACAACTTGGTGTGTTATCAGCTCATGCGATATCTGAATTTGCATACACAGGTCTACTAAAGTCTATGCATACAGGTGCTCGCGCAAAAGTAATACATAAAACAGCTCAAGATTTAATTAATTCGCTCAAAAAAGGTGGAGTGTAGAAATTACAATGATAGTAGAGCTCTAGCTAACAAAACCGGATTAAAAATTTCACCAACATTTTGTACATTGCTATTGATTAATATGGTATATCTATAATCAAAGCCGATGTTTTTATCAACATATTTTTTGATTAGATTACCATCAAGACTAATATAATCAGGGTTGTGAGTTGTTGTTTCCATTATGCTATGGAAACTTTCTATAGTGATATAATCATGTTCTGTTGACAAATATAATTTGTTTAGAGGGAACAATAATTTATAGGGATACATAATAAAGGAGTTAAACCAACTTGCGTTTATTATGTTAATAAGATCTATATCTATGTCTGTTAATAAAGATATAAAACCGAGTAAAGCTATATAACTCATAATAGGATTACTGTTAATTACATCTACCAAGTTCCTGGGTAGAGTTTTCCAGAATGTAGATGATAAATCAATTAAACAAATCCTACTCTCGTTATCTGTAACGAGACTTTCAATTAAATCCATATAGTTAGGATCAGGTAATGTAATTGAATTCGGAACATCTATAGTCGTTATAATTCCGGTCTCTGTATAATTGTGTATAATTAAATACGCACATATGAAAGCAATTAAAAGTTGAACAGGAGTAAGAGATATGTTTGTATTCTCTATCACAATATTATAAACATCAGTTGAATTTAATAGTTGCTTAATTTTTTGTATGAAGTAGTTGTAATCAATATAAGCCTGATTTAGAGTTACAAAATATGTTGTTTTTATCTTTTTGTTAGCTGGAATAAAGTTTGGTATGAAAAGTCTGTCTTCACTGTTTGCTAGCAAGTAAACATTTTCTTCAGCTATGTAGTAAAACAATCCACTATCATTTTTTATAATGTAAACTGGATACAGTATAACTTCATTCCCCAATATCCTCTCTATAAGTTGTTTTATCTTTTCTGGTGTTGGTTTAGTTTCACTAAATAGATGATCTGTTATAACTCTTTCAATAAATGGATTGGAAGATATAATGTTAACAAAATTACCATAGATATTTTCAACTATTTTGAGTTTTGTTGTATCCAAAGAATGTCTGATAAACCAATACTCTAGATATCCGAATGCTGAATAAATTGAAAATATGAGAGCATACAACTCAATATCTCTTGCTTTCAGAGTAGGTACGAATTTCTGTATGGTTTGTTCTGCATCTCCAATGCTAACAAGATTAACAACATTAAACTTTATTACAATTTTTTCCAAAACAGACATAAATAATTCATCTGATGCTAGATTATTATCTATATTATAAACTATAGATCTTATGTCATCCATAACTAATTGTCTTTCTCTTATTTGTTTTAAGATTTCTTTGTAAACCTTTAAATACTTCTGAGCAATATCATTAAATAAATTGTATATAAAATCTCGTGTTTGATATAGATTCTCTTTAAAATGAGATTGAGGATAGTTAAACATTTATCTGTTTGCTGTAGTCATTAACTTACTGTGAGATAAACTTCTCAATTATTTTGCTAAACAATCCTATCATAAAGCCTAGTAGCAAGAATATCAAAGTCTTTATCATATCGCTTATCTTATTTTCTCCTTGAACTAGTTTATTTTTTATTTCCTCAGCTTGTAACTCCACATACTTAATTCTCTCATTCAAAATTTGTAGATCTTTAGTTATCTCATTCTTCGTTCTATAATCTAGCATCTCAATCTCTTTTTTTATTGTTGCTTGCTGAACTAATATGTCACTTACTTTTGTTAGTTCTTTTGATATTCTTTTCATTTCTTCAATCAAGAAATCAACTTTTTGATTTAAACTTAATAGTTGATGTATATCTTGTTGTTGTTCATCGTATTTTTCTTTTAGTATAGCAATATCATCGTATATGCGATTCAGATCTTGTCTGCCGCTTTGGCTTGCCATAGTTCCATGAGCTTGTGAACTGCTCCACACTCTATAGCATGGAGATGAATTGCTATTGACAAAAATCAGTTTTGGTATACAATAATTATTATGAGTAGAGTAAAATTTGAAGGGCAAAGAAAATGATTAAAAGGTCATACAAATACAGAATATATCCATCAAAAGAGCAAAGTGAGATATTGGAGAAGACATTTGGTTGTGTTAGGTTCTACTGGAACAAAGCGTTAGAACTAAAATTAAAAGTTTTTTGCATAAACTGTTCAAAAGGATAGTGAGCGAGAACCAAGCCATTATCCTCGAGGACCTTAATATCAAGGGTCTTCTCTCAAACGGTAATCTATCAAGACATATAGCAGACACATCGTGGAATAGATTTATCCAGTATCTGCTTTACAAAGCTCAGTGGTATGGAAGAGATGTAATCTTTGTAGACAGATTTTATCCATCTTCAAAGTTATGCAGTGTTTGTGGATACAAAAAAGATGACCTTACACTATCAGATAGATACTGGAAATGTCCTGTATGTTCCACAGAACATGATAGAGATATAAATGCAGCTAAAAATCTACTGATTTATGGTCTCACCTGCCTTAAGGGTGGTAGGGTCGGAACGACCCGAACTTATGCCTGTGGAGGAGCGGATAGCTCCGATGAAGCAGGAAGCTCCATGCTATAGAGTATGGAGCAGCTCACAAGTCATGTTTGTCACATCATATGGTTTACCCATAGATGGATTTATCAGTGAGAAACAAGAATCAACTTACATTAAAAACATAGAAAGAATATTTCGTGCAAGCAAAGAATACAAACAATTTGTAACAATGATCAGACAGGAATATGATGGAGAATATTGTAGAATAACTAACGAACATTATATGGACGTAGAAGTAGAGTTACATCATTATCCGCTTACATTATATGAGATATGTTTGATTGCTACACATACATTACTTAAACAGAAGCAGAACATACTGACAACATTCGATGTAGCAAATCTTGTATGTAAGATGCATTTTGATTTGAAAGTTGGTATAATTCCAATTGCAAAAACAATACATGAGAAGGTTCACAACCAGGATTTATTATTGCCTCGTGAATGGGTAATTGGTGATCCATGGTCATTGTTAGAAGATCAGGACTTTGTAATTCCTGAAGAGTTTATTATTTGGAAACTAAAACAAGCAGAAAATTTTACTTTACAACAATTTGAACAACTTTGTAAGCCTATATTATGGCCTTACGTAAAGCAGTAAATTATGCAAACAAAAAATTATCCTTTATTTACATCTGTAGATAGAATATATGGCTTAGATCCTAATGTTGTTAATCTAGTCTCACTGTTTGTAGCTATGGGTCATAGTCTACTTAACAAAATCAAAAGCAAATATCTTGTAGAGAATTACAATAAACTAGATTTTGTGAGTGACATACCACAACTAACTTTCTTCAGTAAAGCAGTTAACTCCTACAACTTGATAATAAAAGAGATAAACGATAGTATTTATGATGAAAACTTTAATTTTCTGCTAACATACGACCCTGATATTATTTTCGACACTTATCATTTTATACTTGAGGGTTTTCTGGAAGGAGCAATAAAAGCATATTATCTGCAAGACAAAAATGGTGTTAAAGCATTATCAGCAGATATTTTATCATTTACAAACGAATTAATCAAGGCTATTGTAAAAATTAAACAAGAGCTAGAGAATACAAGTATACAAAGTCTTAGAGTTTTAGATGAGTATCTTGAAAAACTTAGTTCTTTTATTATTGTTTTATGGTGAAAAAAATTATCTCTTAACAAGCTGTTCTTTAATTGTTAATGCTATGAATGCTTGTCCTATAGTTAGTTTTTTATTATCAACATAAACGTAATCAAAGATTGTGTATTTACCTGCTAACTTTGTTGTTAGCAAATCCTTAAGTTCTTGTATGCTACTAACATTGAATTTAAATTCCTTTGGATTATATTTATAACCCAATTCTTGGCTTGTTTGTGATCCAACTATTAATCCAAATAGAGCATTCTTATCTATACCATATGTGAAATTATTTATATTTTCTGATGAGATCAAATTTTTTGAGAGTGACATTTTTTCTAAGGCTTCTTTCTTTGCTTCTTCTGTATGTAGTGTATACACTATTGCAGTATCTACAACAAATATGCCCGGTGAAATATGAAAGTAACAATAACTAGAGTCATCAACTGAGATATCATACAAACTTAACTTTTGTTCTGGTTTAAACTCAAACCAAGAACAAGGTATGAAAGCTAAATCTTCATACCGCTCTATCTCTATATAATTGTTGAATAGTTTCTTTGGATAACCAATAAAACAATAGTTGTCTAGATTACGAGAAATTTTCTTTGGTGTAGCTTTGATTATTTTCTGTTTGCTAACATCATAAACAAGTAAAGAATGATCACTAGATACTTTAAAATTAGTTTGTTTCATTTTTAGATTGTTAGCATATTCATCTTTTAGTTGTATGCTATATCCATCCAAATTTAGATGTACACTTACTTCTACTATTTTTGACCATCTTAATTGTCCATTAAGGTTTATTGTTAAAATCTCAACTTCATAATCCTTATCTACTGCAAATACAAGATTTGATAGATCTTCATTTACATATTTGATTTTAAAAAGCATATCGTTATACATTTCCAAGTTGAGAGCATATTGAAGATAAGGAATGTTGTTTATGTTCTCACCAAAGTCGTCTACATTAAAATCTTTCAAATTAGCATGTTTAAATATCTTTCTAATTTCTCTTTCCTTCTTTTTAATCTTTTCCAGTTCAAGTTTTTGTTTAAGATTGTTCATACTTAGACAATGCTGTGTGAACTAAACAAAAATTACTTTCATTTTATATTTTAACAAGCAATTAAACGTTTTATGGACCTGTTACAAAAGGATATTCCGATTCTAGCAAAAATTTATGAAGCAAAATGCTTTTACAATTCTCAGAATAATAGAATATTACTGTATTATAAGAATCATGTTACAAATCGAACTTTAGTTGACTTTTATGATCTACCAACAACACCTCCACCGAATAGTTCAATATATGTCATATATGACTTACAAACTGGAACATTTAATGTAAGTACAGACCCTCCAACATATACGGTTAGCAATTCAAAAGTGCATGTAACATCACCGATTAATGATGAATACGATATGGATAAGGTTATTATTTATAGAATTAGCTGGTATGAAAGAGATACAGCTACAGACGTAAACGATATACTTACACAGCTAAGTACTTTTGTTCGTAAAGAGCAAGCAGATACTATAACTGCAACCCATACATTTGATCCTACACAACCTGGTCCTGCATTTCAACTTGGACCAAACGCTCGAAACCAACTAATAGAATACTTAAATGCAGACAAAGTTGATGGATTTGACGCATCTCAAACTCCCGCACCAAATACTATACCTGTAGCCGATAATAGTGGTAAGATTTCAATTGATTGGCTTCCACAGGGAATAGGAAGTAACTTAAATGCAGACAAAGTTGATGGTTTTCATGCAAGCCAGACACCAGCTCCAAATGTGATACCTGTTTCAAACGATCAATCAGTTATTCCTCAAGACTTTTTACCTCTTTTTACTCCGCTTTCAATTCCGTATTCTCAGCTTTATATTCAGTCTTTAGCACCAACAACCCCTCAGCTTTATGACAGTTGGTATAACACAAGTACAAATGAACTTTTTTATTGGAACGGTTCAGTATGGATAAAAATTGATTGGACTAAATGGGTTCAAAATGATATTTGGTATCGATTAGGAAAGTTAAGGATTAATAATAATGAATTGCAAATTTCAAACAACGGAACGAACTGGTATAAAGTTTTCCCTTCATTGGGTAGAACTGTTGAAGTGATAGCTGACGATGCAAATTCTGCTGATAATTTTAAGATTGTTTATTTAACAGTTGGTCAGACCTTACTCGTTAGAGGGAAGAACTTAGCAAGGGTGGCTACGGTAGAACCAAGTTTATGGATAGGTAATTATTATCATACTTATGCAGGACATTATTGGTTTGGAATTTTTCCAAGTAATATTGCAATTTCAGATGGGTATGGACAGTATGATGGAGGTGGTATAGCTAGTACAACTTCTCGTAGTTTTGTTCCGATAATAGAGCAAGCAAATGAAGCACATAATTGGGCTTGGTTTTCGATACAGATTGTGAATGGCAGAATGACAACTGCTTCAGTTGGTCATGGTCAAGCAGGAACTTGTGTACAAGCTAATATAGGTTCAGGCACTTTTCCAAGCAATGGTTATTTTCTTGGTAGTTTTTGTTATGAAGGGACGAAAATAAATGTTGATTATTTAGCCATTACAAGACAAGGTTAAGGAGGTTGCAAATGAAGCTATATGCTTGGGTAGATAATGGATAGCTTTTTACGACTGAAGATAAGAATTTAGTTTTGTCTAATGCTATCGAATTTGAAGTGGAAAGCTTTGATGATTTAATATGGGATGGAACACAAATAAGGTTAAAAACTCAAGACGAGAAGCTACAAGAACTAAAGTCTCAAAAGCTTTCAGAGCTAAAAACTTACTAACATTAACTAGATTAAGGTGAAAAAATTACACTGCTACTTTTCCACTAGTCCAATCAAGTAAATGCACTTTTATATCTTTTTTTGTTGATTTCAAATACTTTTCAAAATCCAAATCATATAAAAGATATGTATGCCAAGCATCCAATCTATCAATATAGGGTAATTTATCTCTTATAATCTCAAAAACTTTTAGTTGTTCAAAATCTATTTGTTTTTGTTCAAGGTTCCTAAAATCAATATTCTCCTGATAAGCTCTAAACAATATCTCAGGATCAATTAATTTCTCACTATCAGTGTATTGCAATCCATACTTTAATATGTATGGAATTAAATCCAATTGTTCATTTGTAATTGCTTTGTATAGAATTTTGAAGATGGTTTGATTAGTTAGAATATAGTATGCTAACAATATTCTGGCTATGCTTGTTTGCATATTTTGTTTAATTGATTCAAAAACAATAGGAATTTTACTTTCATCTTTAACTATCAATAGTGTTATGATTTGTAGTAATGTAGCAAATGGATTTGTTGTAACTGAATTCAGACTTGTTCCATATCTTTGTTTTATGTTCATAATCATAAATTTAGATTAGATGCAAAAAAACATTATTGAGCGAAAGGTTTAAACCAAACAGTCCATATAACTTCTATTCTTTTCAAATCATATTTATAAACAGGAACAGGTAGTGTTGTGTAAGCTATCATCCTAGGAGTTTGATTATCTATTGACACTAACAAATCTAATTCAGTTATAGCTACGTATCTTCTATTACCACTTTCACAATATCCTGTAAATGATGAATCTTGGACATCTATATTTGCTTCTGTGTAATCTATATCAAACAGTAATTGTATTCCTCCAATGGTAGCAGTATAGCTACCGCAATCACTTGATTGTTCAACAAATCTTACTTTGCTTACAATTTTTAGATCTGAACTGCTAGTAATACGAATTATGTTATTGCGAGACGGATTATCTGATAAGTAACTTGTTGGTATAGTAAAAACAGGGTTATAAGAACAATTAGAGGAATTAAATCCTGTATGACTTAAACTTAAATACCAAACTAACTCATTCACACTATTTGCAGGGTTGTAATTAGAAAAGTTTGTTTCCTCTCCTGGCCAAGCGCCAAATATTTGTTTGCCCAATAGCATAGATAGAAAGTAAGAGAATGATGGCAATGTTGCATTCGCTGTAACTATATAATCCATCAATTCATTCTCTTTGTTATAGGTATAAACATAAACTAAGTTTAATATCTCCGAGTGATCTACTATTTTCATTGTTTAAACGATGCTAGCATAATTCAATAATTGTCTTTTGTTTGTTGTTCTTATCATAAACTACTTTTAATAGTTTTATGGGTTCAGCTTTCATAGTTTTTAGTAATTGTTTTAGCATATCAGGATTTATTTTCCAACCTTTAATTTCATCAGACAATATACCTCCAAACTTCAATCCTTCAACAACACCTTCTGAACAAAAGTATCCACCATTGCTAGTAAACACAGGTATCACAAAACCAATAACACCAAGCCAATTGTATGCCACATTATTCTTTGCAAGATGGTTATAAAATCTCATAGCATAATCATATTCCTGATCACTAACATTTAATTTATATACTTCTACAATAGTATCAGCAGAATGATCAAGCAATGTAAAATAATTCCAATATGTTCTGCATAAACTACCATTTGGATAGACTTCAATAGTTTTGTAAGGATACTCTAATTCCAATATTATACCTGCATGACTAATATCTGATCTTGTCCAAAAGTTTATTAGTCTGGAAAATAGAGATCTCCCCTTAAAGAGACCGATGTATATGTCTCGCATTTATAGTATGCGCTTACAAAAATCTAAGCACAACTGATAAGTTGTCGTTAGCTTACGTAGCTCAAAAGCAATCTAAAATTTTTCTTATGAAATATTTGTTAAACAGCGAGAAATTAATCTTTGGATTTACATCCGATTATGTTTCATGTGTTACTACTAGTAATTACCAAATCAATGGAATATTATCTTTTGCTATCTTGGATTTAGCTTATAAAATTATAAGGCAACAGAAAAGAAAATATATTGCTTTAAAAAAGAGAAAACCGATTATACATTTATTAAATTACATTGATGCACTCAATTTCAATAGTAAAGAATTTGAGGTTTACTTTTCCTTAAAAAGTTGGAACAAAACAAAATTAGTAGATAACTTATATCATTACCGAAGCAAATACTTTAAGGACCTTGATTATAAAGATAAACTAGAAGTTATTAGACGCAAAAACTCATATGCCATTAGATTTGATAATTATTATGATAAACTACAGTCACATAATGTAAATTTAGTAGCCATGATAACACATATACTCGAGAAAGAAAAGGATGCAATAAATGTAAGTGGTATAATGTTTTATTGTACACTTCTAACATGATAACCATTTTTTTACATGTTTACAATCTGTCTAAATTTAGTGATATGATTGTAATCCCTTTTACAAAAAATATCTCCATTATCAATTTGGTTCCATCACCAAAATATGGTTCCGCAATATTGTTTTATATTATTCCATTAAACAAAGAATTGAGTAGTATAACTGAAAGACAGTACGAAGAAAAAATTGTCGATTCTGTTAATGCAAAAATAAGAGAATTCAAGCCGATAAACTTCATCGGAACAAATATAATCAAGAAACCGATAAGAGATGTGTTTATTGAATTGGCTGAATTCATGAATAAAGAAGTAGGAACATTTGAACTACCAATTGCAATTAAGAACATTATGTTTAAAATGATTAAAAATGGAAGCACATTCACTATAATAACATCAGATAAAGATGGCAATGTAAAAGATTTTACTGATCAGCTAGTTGTTAACACATCAGTAATTGTCAATAAAATAAATCAGTTGCTAGCAAGTCTTGATAGTGATCAATCAAATAATATGTCAGCAAATCAATTGGATACAATTATAAAATTGTTGGAAAAGTTAAACTTAACTAAGGAAAAGATAAACAATAATCTAGAAAAGATTTTAGCTAATAAGGAAACAATTGGACATGAGATTGTGGAAGAGACATTACCTATTGAACTTGTTACAAATGTAGAGAAAGATAAGCAAAAAGATATTGCTCAAGATGATGTTAGTTTATTCCAAGATCAACTAGATTTACAAAACATTAGTGTTAATGATTTACTATCATAATTTTTTTATAGGATGCTAGCTGTTATGACAGCACTTTGAGAATGCTTAAGAGATTAAGATTATCCGATGATAAGATTATTGCTCACAGATACTATCAGAATTACTATGAGCTATTGCTCTCTTACTTACCCTATGTTAAAAGAGTATTTGCAAAACTTTATATGCCTTACATACAAGCAGCATCTTCTAACAGAGACTATTTAAATCTTAATTTACCAACTGTTGCAGATATTTTAGAAAATAGTTTATATAATACTGTTGTAGATAATTCAACAGAAATAAAAACTGGAATGGTTCAATCTCCATATACATTAACAGGTGTACAATACCTAGCTATAGATGATTTTCCAATCTATTTAATTGATACAAATATTGCTGCAAATCCTTTACGTATTTCTGATTCAACTGTATCTTATGATAATAATTCAACAATGATGTTGCTACGCAAATTCCCTAGAGATGATTATACCTTCAATATATTTCCTGGTATCAAATCCTTTCTTGATTGTGTGATAGAATTTTATGATGATACAAGTAACATTAGAAGATATAAAATCGTAGCCGAAAATAAATATAATGCTCTCGGAGATAAGATTGACACACTATACCAATGTACAACAACTCTGCTAACCGATGAATTCTCACCTAGCATATACACCACAAGATATTTATATAATCAGAATGTAGATCGCATATTGGACACAGATACAAATCAGTTACTAGAGAATGCACTAACAATAATAAACAATGTGGATAAAGATTTCAAAACAGGTGTTAGATTGTTTGGATATAAAAATGAAAGTATAGTTCTTGATGCTTATGTTTTAACTCGTTTATTGGACTTAAGCTACAACAGTTATAATTTTGGTTCTTGGCCATATATTGATCAACCAACTATAGATGTTTTAATGTCTACGGCTAGTGTGGAGTATGCAAACTTAGCTAATACAATTAGAGACTTAAACATAGACTTAGATAGCATAACATTATCGACATATTATATCTATCCTGTGAAACAGCATTATAGAAACTTTGTTGGAAACAGAGTTAGTTTTGTTGAATCAATAATAGAACCTAATTTAATAAATTTAACTAGTTTGTCTGTTCTGTTGAATGTAGATGATCATGTGTCAGGTGCAGATGCTATAACACCAAACATGAAGTATTGGTTCAAATTCATTCGTAGCATATACATAACAAAACTACTACAATAACATGTGAGCATGTTATTTATATGGTTAGTTGGCTTATTGGTGTTGGAGACATAGGAGATGAAACAGATTTTGCAAAAATCAGACAATATGGATTTGTTTATGTTTTTAAATTGGGTTCAGGTAATAATCCAGTAGCAACAGAAATAAAAAACAATCTAAACGAGGTTTTATTCAAAACATTTCAGAGAATAACATTACCGGAATGGCCTCAACAATTTGCTACACAAGATGTATATACACTTAGAATAGAACAACCAGTTGTAACTGGTATTGGTGAGCAATTTACTATTGAATATTTATCTGTTTTCAAAAAAGTAGGAGCGAATACAGCATACAATTTTGTAGTCAATAGCTTGCTAAAATGGAAGTATTATTTAGATACATCTATTGAGAAAGGTTGGATGCCACATACAATAGATCCCAGAGAGAGAACTGCTGTAATAGGATATGTTTTGTTATCTCCTGACCTAGAGGAGATATGGGGCGGAGAAATATTCGGTGGATGCAATTTAACTGAAATTGATACAGGACATAGATATACGGCGGGACAAGTAGAGTTAGCTGTAGCAAGAGCTACATTTGAATTCACTGAGAGAATTCCATTATTAACTGCGATAAGAGGACAATTAAGAGACACTCTATTTAATTCTGATATAGATTATTTAGCAGATATCCAAAGAGTTATTGAGAAAGCAAAGTCTATATTCACATTTGCAGATCAGGGATAGTTTTTTTGCAAAAAAAAGCCCCGTTAGGGGCTTATTTCTTATTTGGTGATCTTATTCCACACCTGTCCCAAAGTAAAACCTTCTTCTTGTTTGTTATCGCTCTTTGAGGTGGAGGGGTTGCGAGGGACAGTGACTATCACCACTACCCCATCAATGTAATACACAAATTTTTTCCCACGGGGCGGCTTGGGGCTAAAGATGATCTGAGCCCCACTGGGGAGCTTTTTACGCAACTCGGACAGCACGGTTTTTGTTTGTTCATGTGAAAGCTTTTCAACAAACGTGACAAAATGAATCATTGCTAGCACCTCCTTTAAAGTTTTTTCTTGTATATAAATTTAGACGGTATTTTAACACACTCTTAAAGTGGATTATAAGCAAACAATTTCATGAATGAACTACAACATATAATAAACTACATTAACGAAGCAAAACAAGACCTCAGTAAAACAAAAAAGATTATTGAACAAATACAAAATCGTATAGAGCAAATTCTCAATAAAGAGAAACTATCTACATTTGATTTACATCAACTTAGAATATTTAGTGAATTGCTTGATAGCATAAACAATAGAGAAAACAACATAAACAATGCTATCATAAAGAAGATTGATGTATTGGTTAAATACGCAGAGCAACTTGGTATATCTGCTTCCAGTTTGGATTTGAATGAATTGTTAAAAACAGAAAAGATTAATTTGTTTGTTGATAAGGATATAACAGATCCTAAAACTTTCACTGAAGAGAGAATAAAGAACACAATCTTTATAAATGATGATAATGAGGAAAATTTTACTGGCTAGCAACATGACTAAAATTATAGATTATGAATTTGTTGAACAGTTTTGTAAACAATTGGAATACGAAAATATTTTATGCTCACAATATGAGTTTATTTGACAAGTATGTTCCTGAGAATGTATTCAAAGAACTGGGAATTGGTTATCTCATATCATTAGGAACATATCTATCAAGTAAAGTGAATTTAAACACCTTCATAACAATTATTAAAAATCTTGAGAAATTACCGTATGCAGCTATTTATATTGACAGCGGCGGATTTCAGTACATAAAAGGTAAACTAACAAAAAAAGATATTGATAACCACATTAAAGTTTATTTTGAGTTAATTGACTATATAGATGCTCAATACAAGCAACAAAAAATATCCAAACCAATCTTCGTATTCAGTTTGGATATTCCTGCATGCAGAGCTAACAATACAGATGATGTTGTAGATGAACAAACAAGTATTAGCGCATCATATGATGTCTACTCAGAAATTGCCAGAAGATTTAAAGAATATGAAACTCAAAGACAATTTATAATAACCGTGTTGCATTTTTCACCAAGAATAGTATATCAAAATTGGAAGCAAATATATCAACTTCCAAATTTGAATATGGCTCAGTATGTAGCAACTGGATCTTCATGGTGGATGCATAAAAAGACAATTGCAATTGGAGCATATAATGTCTTGCATTACTGTTTATTAAGAGCAAACGGATTTAAAGAAATAAAATTATATCACATACTAGGAACAAAAAGCTTGGACAGATTATATCCTGCTTATGATGTGCTAACAATGTATAACATAAGTATAACACATGATACAACACCATATACTTATTATAGACCAATTTTAGTTCCCATCTACAACAAAACAATGGATAGATATAATGTAACAAAATTGGATATACGTAGCAATAAACTACAGTTAATCAAAATTGTCGATGAATTGCTCGGAGATAATAATATTACAAAATGGGTTGAAAGTATACTTGATGAGTTAAATGATTTGAGTAATGTCAAGCATATAACCAAAACAAAAAACATAAAAGTAAGTAAAATGATGTATGTATCTTTGCTTGATATTTTATCAACATTATTGATAAACAAGGTTATTGATAAGATTGACAGAAGCATATACACAGAATTTAAAATCAACAGAGACTACCAATTTAAACTATTGGAGTTAGCAGATCAAGATCCAGAGAAATTAGAACAATTATTATTGCCATATCTGGATAAGTTTATTGAGGATTAGTTTTTTACTTTAAGATAGGATTTAAAATCTGTCTAAATTTATATCAATGAGAGTTAGGCTCAAGCTCAAGAAAATTCGTTGCTTCAAGTAAAATGCTTCGATCACTCTATTTCTTATTTTTTTGCAAAAAAACTAACTTACGTTGCTATAACATATCCTGCTAGTGAATCATACAATATGTTAACATTTAAACCTCCATGTGGAACAAATAAATGTTTTGATACATCAAACTTATCATTTTTGCTATCAAGATAGAATAAAACAACTGTATCACCATCAGCATCTGCATTGTATCCTTCCCATACCAGTTGATTCATTTGTATTGCAAATCCATCGTATGCTCCAGCTATTTTGAATTGCATTGTGGAAGGTAAATGTAATACAGGTTGTCTCATAAGCAATACGTAAACATCTTCTTTGTTTATTATCTCATCAATTATTTTTTTGATTGTTTCATCTACCTTTAAAGTTTGATAGACATAATCAATTCTTTCAGTTATATTATTTTGTTTCTGCTCAATTAGTTTGGATATGATTTTGTCCTCTAGCAACATGAAAGCACAAATATAAGGAACAACTACTTCATTTGGTTTGATAGCAGGATTTCCAACCAAAACAGACCTAGTGCTTAAATCAATTCTTCTACCTAATGTTTTACCTCTGATTGGACCTGTTTTCTTTTTTATGAAGGATGATATTATTTTGTGCTCTATTTTGTATAGTTTATGCAACATACTACCATATATAAAATATTTTGTAGATGTTTCATCTATGTCAAGTTTCTTGTTCGCAGATAAGAGATCAAGATAATCTCTGTTAATCTCATGCAGATTTAAAACGGTTAGATTTTTACCAAATGCAATATTAATATCTCTGACTCCAGCAGGTAATACATTAACATATTCCACAAAAGCATTGTCAAAGCTAACATTGTTTTTGATGGCGTGTACTAGTTGTATGTTATCATTCAGTTTATTATAAATGAGCGATGAAACTTGTTCATATAAGTCCAAATCCTGATCTAGATATAAACCTTTCTCCAAAGCAATTGAAGCAAACTTATCAATCATTGTTTGTATGGATGCATTATATATCTTAGCAAGTAAATGAAGCCATATACCAAAAGGAGATAAAACTTTTTTCTCAATATACAAACCAAGTGATTTATCCTGTATACCATTATTCTCATCATAAGCATACATTCCAAATAAACTTTCATATCTATGAAGTATTAACAATATTAATGGATGTGGAACAGGAACATTCAATTTAATTTTACCGATTGTGTATGCTCTCATGTATGCAGGTTTAGATTCAACATTGCAAACAGGACAAATATATTTTGGTGGACGAATTATATTGCAAGCACAAGTATAATCATATATTGGACCAAATATAGTCTCACTAAATATACCTAATGGATGAAATCTCCACGTTAATCCATAATTTTCTGGCTTAATATTTGATCCCTCAAATATAAGTGGTTCTGTGATAAATGAACTCATAATAAAAAAATTTAGCATATGTGCAAACAACTACTATCTCAGTAGCAGACTATATAATAACAATTTTTGTTTAGTTTTTGATCGTGGTTTTTGTTTATTTGTGAATATACAAAAAAATTTAGATGATTTGTTCGTCATCTCAAGAACAAATTATATATCACCGTAAATGTAAGTTTCTTCTCTATTTTTTCATTCTGTTGAGCTATCTCGTAAACCATATTTATCAAATCCTGATTTGCAAGACCTATGATTTTATATACTTTATAGAAACTGCCAACATCAATATACACTCCATCTAACACAAGTTTAAATGTTCTATCTAACGCAAGTTTAAACTTAAACTTGATATTGTAGCTAAGATTGTAACCCCATACCAGAATATCATAAATACGATTTAGTATACGCTTATTTCGTTTATCGTGATAAGAGGTTTTGTAACTAGCAAAACGATTTAAACCGAATTTATTGTGATTGTAGTACAAACAATTATGATAGTTTAAAAGAGTGATAATACGATTTACATCTTCTAGGAAATTATCTTTAATCAATGACATAAGATGCAAACTGAAAGAATCTTTCAATTGATAATCATATTGCAATCTATCCCCTGATTTATAACCGGATATTATGTAAGTATCGTAAAATACGCCGAATTCATAAACTCGATTTCGATAATTACCAACAGTTTGTTTGAAATATCTTAATTGATTTGTTCTTGTGTGAATAAGTTTCATGCTAAAAAATTTAGATATGTTTCTTTGCTCATAACAATAACATAAGACAAAGTAGCAACGACCGCGGCAAATTATTTTCATTTGGACGATTCTCTATCATAGGGTGAGAGTTTTGTGTTATAGGTCTGCTCAGAATTGCTAGATATATTCTTCTGTAAAAATGTGTATACTGAATGCGATAACATAAAAGTATAATCCTTTTCAATGTAGATGCTATCCTCTATATCATTCTCCTCTGTTTCAATATTTTCACTATAACAATTGAAATCAACACATATAGCAAAAAATTAGACTATTTTTTGTTACTTAATCAAAATACAAATAATCTCACTGATCAATAACATACTCGCTTTTCTTCTATCATAACCAGTTCGTTATTGCTATAGTAACGAACTTTTACTAATTTACATTTTTCATCTGAATGTATAGGGTTTGCATAAACTCTTTCTCTTCCGTCTTCAGACCTGTATTCAACCGGTCTATTATTTATAGCCGCTTCTCGTGCAGATCTGGTTGCTATCTCTGTTATTGTTCCGCCTATAACCGCACCAAGAACGCCACCGATAACAGCACCACGCCAACGGTTATTTTT
>ERZ511473.950-NODE-950-length-32943-cov-5.634273_pt1 | contig 32943 bp, 21 predicted proteins | sample MGYA00374947_ERZ511473 | MGnify/ENA primary metagenome ERZ511473 (study PRJEB26303, sample SAMN06343854) | sediment metagenome | isolation source: hot spring sediment | place: Canada: British Columbia | collected 2012-09-26 ... | reverse complement strand
AGGTGTTCCACACCCTGGCGGTGTGGCTGATGTTTCCTGTTTGCAGGTAGGTGTGCACCATCTGTTTTCTTGCTTCGGTTGGGTTCATGTGATACACTTGGTTGTAGGAAAGTTCCATCGCTGGCGTTCCTCCTTGCATAGTTTCCAGTATTGTTGGATATCGGGAACGCCAGCTTTTTTCAACCAGTAGAGCAGTAATGTATCGTCCTGCAGCTGGTAACAATCTCTTGGCGCATCTACTTTTTTCGTCACCTTGACAGTATCCCCTGCGTGTGGTACACTAGCAACGTGACCACACGAAGCAATTGTACGACGTTTCTCGGTGATGCAGAAGGATGCAACCCGCCCCGGCAAATACACAACAAACGGCGGATTGTATCCTTCTTTTTGCGAATGTCCAGAGAGACGGTCAAATATTGGTCGGTGAGGCAATAGAGAAGAATGCAAGTTACCACAGAAACACTGGAACACCAGACGGTAGCGCTGCAGGTGGAAATAGAACCGGAGCGCGTCAATCAGGCTTTTGAGAGGGCGTACCGGAGGTTGGGCAGGTACGTCGAGATACCCGGCTTTCGTCCAGGCAAGGCTCCTATTGGGTTGTTGCGCCAGGCATTGCGCGAAGACTACGTGCGCCAGCATGTGCTGGAGCAGCTCCTTGAGGAGACGATGAACAGCGCGATGAGCCAGGCGCAAGTGGAGCCTTACGGGGCACCACCCGAGCTGGATATACAACAACTGGAAGAAGGTAAGCCGATGCTCTACTCGCTCAAGGTGCCGCTGGAGCCGAAGGTGGAGCTTGGCGAGTATCGCGGCTTGAAGGTGACCCGCTACAAGCCTGTGGTCACCGAAGAAGATGTGACCAACGAAATCGAGTCGCGTCGTCGCCAGTTCACCCGATACGAGCGAGTGGAGCGTGAGGCGCAGACAGGCGATGTGGTTTTTGTCACCGTGGTGCCCCACATCGAGGGCGAACCTCATCCCCAGCCCACTCGACGCAACCTGATACACCTCACCGAAGAGATGCAGGCTCACCCGCTTGGCAAGATGCTGCTGGGCACAAAAGCGGGGGATGTGAAAGAAGAGACGGTACAGTTCCCTGAAAACGACCCCGACCCGGAGCTGCGCGGTAAAACGGTGAAGCTGCAGGTGACCGTACACGGCGTCTCCGAGATGAAGCTGCCTGATGACGAAGAGTTTTTGAAGCAGATGCAGGCGGAGACGATGGAGGAGCTGCGCGAGCGCGTTCGACAGGCTCTTCAGGAGGAACTCGCTCGCTATGCGGACTCGGCGTCTCGCTCCTCCATGCGGAGCGCGGTGCTGCAGGCTGCCAAGGTGGACATCTCGCCCATCATCATCGTCTCGCGGGCGCGCGACACGCTGGCGGCACTGCAGGAACAGCTCCGTCGAGGAGGATACACCCTTGAGGAGTACGCTCAAAGCTACAATATGAGCGAGGCGGAGTTCGTCGAGTACTGGCGCCAACGAACCGCTTCAGATATTCTGTACGGGCTGATACTGCGAGCAATCCGCGAGCGTGAAGGCATCACCCTCAGCGAAGAGGAGCGCCAGCAGGCGATTCGAGAGGTTGCTGAACAGTACAATATGACCGAGGAAGAGGCTGCTCAGTCGGAAGAGCTGGAAGAGGAGCTGGAGACGCGCCTCGCCCAGAAAACCCTGCAGTTCCTGTGGGATGTTGCCGATGTTACGGAAGAGGAGTTTCGCATCCAGTCAGGGCGCGAGCAGTCCGATAATGAGGAGTAGGAGATGAACAGGTTGCGTGGCATTCACAACTCACTGATACCGATGGTGGTAGAGCAAACAGCGCGAGGTGAACGCGCCTACGATATCTACTCGCGCTTGCTCAAGGACCGCATCATCTTTATCGGAGAGCCGATTGACGACCACGTATCCAACCTAGTGGTCGCGGAGATGCTTTTCCTGGAAAAGGAGGACCCAAACCGCGACATCGAACTGTACATCAACTCGCCGGGCGGCAGTGTGTCTGCAGGGCTGGCTATCTACGATACCATGCAGGTGCTCAAGTGCGAAATCGCCACCATCTGTGTGGGGCAGGCAGCGTCGATGGCGGCGGTACTGCTGGCGGCGGGAACTAAAGGCAAACGCTATTGCCTGGAGCACGCCCGTGTGATGATTCACCAGGTGAGCGCAGGCTTTCAGGGTACAGCTATCGACATCAACATACAGGCGCAAGAGGTACTGCGCTATAACCGGATGCTGAACGAAATCCTCGCCTACCATACCGGACAACCCTTAGAGCGCGTGGAGCAGGATACCCAGCGCGATTACTTCATGTCCGCACAAGAGGCGAAGGAATACGGTATCATCGACGAGATACTGTCGCGTGGCGCACGCTAAACACTTTTTAGTAGAGGAGCGAATCTGTGGCACGAACAGGATTTGAACCTTTGGAAGGGCGCTGCGTACTGTGTGGCAAGATTCGCCCGCGCCTGATCCAGGGAATGCATGGCGGGGTGTGTATCGACTGCATCCAGTACGCCAACGAGCTGATACAATCGCAGGTAGCGCGTTACGAACGCACCGCCTCTTATGGACTGCCCAGCGTTCCCAAGCCGAAAGAGATTTACCGTATCCTCAGCCAGTATGTAGTGGGACAGGAGCGTGCCAAGCGCGCGCTATCGGTAGCGGTGTACAACCACTACAAACGCATCCAGCACACCTCGAAGGACAGAGATAGCGATGTCGAGCTGCAGAAGAGCAACATCCTGCTCATAGGTCCCACAGGTAGCGGAAAAACCCTGCTGGCGCAAACTCTGGCGAAGATTCTGAACGTGCCCTTTGCTATCGCCGATGCCACATCCCTGACCGAGGCGGGCTATGTCGGCGAGGACGTGGAAAACATCCTGCTGCGCCTCCTGCAGGCTGCCGATACGGGTACTTCCCTGCAGGAGACCGTGCGCAACGCACAGCGCGGTATCGTGTATATCGACGAAATAGACAAAATCGCCCGCAAGGCGGATAACCCCTCCATCACGCGCGACGTATCCGGTGAAGGAGTGCAGCAAGCTCTGCTGAAGATTCTCGAGGGCACGATTGCCAACGTACCTCCGCAAGGCGGACGTAAGCATCCGCAACAGGAGTTCATTCAGGTGGATACCACCAACATCCTGTTCATCTGCGGTGGGGCGTTCGAAGGGCTGGACAAGATTATCTCCCAGCGACTGGGCAACCAGACGATGGGCTTCCGCGCCTCGCTGGAGGGCAAGAAGAAGCTCAGCTACGGTGAGCTGCTGGCGCAGGTGATTCCCGAAGACCTGCTGAAGTTCGGCTTCATTCCCGAGTTCATCGGGCGACTGCCGGTAGTCACCACGCTGGAGCCGCTGGACGAAGAGACCTTAGTGCGTATCCTGGTGGAGCCGAAAAACGCGCTGGTCAAGCAGTACCAGAAGTTCTTCGAGATGGACGGTGTGGACCTGGTGTTCACCGAAGGCGCGTTACGCGCCATCGCTCAGGAAGCCATGCTGCGAGGAACCGGCGCGCGCGCCCTGCGTGCCATTATCGAAGAGATTATGCTGAACATCATGTACGAGGTGCCCTCTTCGCAGGACATCAAACGGGTTGTTGTGGACGAGAGAACGGTTAGAGATCGCACCGAACCGCAGATACTGCGTGCCGAAGATATTAAGCAGGCATCCTGAACACCATGCCCAGAGCACGCAAGACGACAACAGAAACCGACGAGACAACGTCCAGAACCCGCTCCACCCGGCGCAGGCGCACACGCCCTGCTGAAGCGGAGTGGGAAGAAGAGGAAGGTGCCGGTTCGCGCATCCCTACTCAACTTCCGCTGGTGCCGGTGCGCGACCAGGTGTACTTCCCCCAGATGGTGTTTCCGCTGTTCGTGGGCAGGGAACGCTCGGTACGCGCGCTCGAAGAGGCGATGGAGGGCGATCGGCTCATTGCCCTTGCCGCGCAGAAAGAGGTCATCACCGAGGAACCCGAGCCCGAGGACATTTACGATGTGGGCATCGTGGCGGAAGTGCTACAGGTGTTGCGTATGCCCGATGGAACCCTGCGCCTGATGCTGCAGGGGGTAGACCGTATCCGTATCACCCGCTACGTGCAGACCGAGCCCTTCATTCTGGTGGCAGTAGAGCCTCTGCACAGCGAAAAACAGCATGACCTCGAAATCGAAGCGTTGATGGGCATCGTGGTGTCGCTCTTCGAGCAGCTGGTGAACGCAGGCAAGAATATCCCGCCCGAGGTGCTGTTGAGCGTTAGCAACCAGAGCGACCCCGAACGCATCATCAACACGGTCACGCCCTACCTGCCCGTTCGCGTGGAGGAGAAGCAGCAGATACTGGAGATGTCGAGCGTGCGCGAACGGCTCGAGCGGCTGGTGGTCATCATGCGCAAGGAGATCGAAATCCTGGAGCTGCAGAAGACCATCCGCTCGCGCGTGGAAAAGGAGATGGGCGACACCCAGCGCGAGTTCTTCCTGCGCGAACAGCTGAAGGTCATCCAGCAGGAGCTGGGCGAGCGCGACGAACGCGCCAGCGAGGTGGAGGAGTTCCGCCAGAAAATCCTCGCTGCTGGAATGCCCGAAGAGGTGCAGGAACGCGCCTTCAAGGAGCTGGAGCGGCTGGAGAAGATGCCCTTTGCGGCACCCGAGGGCGTGGTGGTGCGCAACTATCTGGACTGGCTGGTGTCACTGCCGTGGAGCGCCGTGACGGAAGATAATCTGGACATCGCCGCCGCTGCGCAGGTGCTGGACGAAGACCACTACGGCTTGCAGAAAGTGAAAGAGCGCATTCTCGAATTCCTCGCGGTGCGCAAGCTGGCGGGCAGTGCGATGAAAGGGCCCATCCTGTGCTTTGTGGGACCACCGGGCGTGGGCAAAACCTCTATCGGCAGGTCTATTGCCCGCGCGCTAGGGCGCAAGTTCGTGCGCGTGTCGCTGGGCGGAGTGCGTGACGAGGCGGAGATTCGCGGCCACCGGCGCACCTACGTGGGCGCACTGCCCGGACGCATCATTCAGGGCATCCGACAGGCTGGCTCGCGCAATCCGGTGTTCATGCTGGACGAGATAGATAAACTGGGCATGGACTTCCGCGGCGACCCCTCCTCCGCCCTGCTGGAAGCGCTGGACCCTGAACAGAACTACGCCTTCTCCGACCACTATCTGGAGGTGCCCTTCAACCTGCGCGAGGTGATGTTTATCACCACCGCCAATCTGCTCGACCCCATTCCCCCTGCCCTGCGCGACCGCATGGAAGTTATCGTCTTCCCGGGCTACACCGAGGACGAGAAGATGAACATCGCGAAGGGCTTCTTGGTGCCCAAGCAGTTGAAAGAGCACGGCTTGAGCCCGGAGCAGTGCCAGTTCACCGACGCGGCGATACAGCTTATCCTGCGCGAGTACACCCGCGAGGCGGGCGTGCGCAATCTGGAGCGCGAGATTGCCTCGGTATGCCGTAAGGTGGCGCGAGCGGTTGCGGAGGGGCAGAGTGAGTCCAAAAAGGTGATGCCGGAAGACATCCCCACCTACCTGGGCGCACGCAAATACCACTACGGCACAGCGGAAGAGAAGGATGAGGTAGGCGCGGCGACGGGACTGGTGGTCACGCAGTTCGGCGGCGACATCGTTTCCATCGAGGTGAGCGTGCTACCCGCTACCAAAGGACAGCTGCTGCTCACCGGTCAGCTGGGCGAGGTGATGAAGGAGTCGGCGCAGGCTGCGCTCACCTACATCCGCTCGCGCGCCGCCCAGCTGCAGATAGACCCTGAGTTCACCCGCAACGCGGACATCCATATCCACGTGCCAGAGGGCGCAGTGCCCAAAGACGGACCCTCTGCGGGCATCACCATCGCCACCGCGCTGGCATCGGCGTTTACCGGGCGTCCTGTGCGGCGCGATGTGGCAATGACAGGCGAAATCACCCTGCGGGGGCGCATCCTGCCCATCGGCGGAGTGAAGGAGAAGGTGCTGGCAGCGCACCGCGCGGGTATCCGCGTGGTCATCCTGCCCGAAGAGAACCGCCGCGATATGGACGAGATTCCTCAGCAGGTGCTGAACGATATCGAGTTCCGCTTCGTGCGCCACATGGACGAAGTACTGCAGATTGCGCTGGTGGACAAGTAAAGCCATTCCCTGCTGGTTGGGGAGGGCGAGGCTCCCGCCGAGTCGAAAGTCGTTGGAGGGACGTGCTCCATCGCGCTCTCGAGACGCCATAACAAGCGTCACCTAAAACACCCCGTACTGCAGTCCTCGTTCCTCTTCGCTCCGCTTTGCGCGCTTAATCTCTTCTTCTAACCATTCCACCACTTGTTTAGCCCATTTACGTACGGCGGGTTCTTGATCACTCAGCCATCGTTGTGCTATTTCCTTTTTGCCCAAAAGATAACCCACTTCGCTACCTACCCACATTCCAGAAAGAAAACGTCCATACAGCGTACCACTAATGCCTTCATCATCGCCATAGTGGATAAGTAGCTGCTTGGCTACTTCGTTGAGAGGAGCCTTCGAGACTAAGGTTAACTCTGCCAACAAACTCGCCCCTTCTTTCCCGTGCTGTTCTGCCCATTGCATCAGGATAGTGGGGTCTACCTCGTCAGTAATCCATGTTTGCAACCAAAGTAGCAGACGGTAACTAGACGATGTGTTCCTTATAAGAGCATCGCCAGTAATTTGCCATACGTTTCGAGGGCTTTTCCGGAGTACGCGTTTGAAGATGTCTGTGATATAACTATCTGCAAAGAAATAGTTTTCCTTACTGAAGAGAGATAGAATGCTCCCGGCTATTTCAAGGGGGTGACTGTCAACAAAATGTTCCGCTAGCTTATACCAATAGTACTCGGTCATCACCTGCAGTTCTACTTGGGAGGTTTGTTGTACTGCCCGTAGTGCTATGGGAGTCAAGCTTTCCTTCTCTTCAGGATGAAATTCCAATCGTCTTTGAATTAACGCAAGCGCACCTTGAACCGATGCTTGAGTAGTGTTTTTGAGGAGCGAATTCGCCAGTCGTTGAAATGCCAAGCCATCTGTTAACTCACACCAATCAGTCGCATGAAGGTGTACTAATCTTTCAGAGGATAGCCAACCTCTCTCAACAAGCATAATCATTCGTTCCGCACCACGTGGACTAGTTGGAAGCCGCCAGGTGATTTCAAACACCATTTCGCTAAAACGCTTTTCACCTTGCGCCCAATCGTCGAGTAGATTCTCACACCACTCAATGTCACCCGCAGCATGTCTACCTAGCAGGTAAGAGGCGAGCAGAATAGGGGATTTGCCCTGCTCCACGTATTGCAGCAATTCGGGGAACCATTCTCGCTCGTGGTCAATTTCGCCGAGGCGCTTACCAAAGTAACCGACGCTCCGTGCCTCATCGGAGTGCAACCATTCCAAATTGGCACGCAATAAATCGGGATTCGCGAACGCCTCTTCCGCCAGCTCGGCAGCTTCGTCTGCGGGCTTCTTTATACCCTCTTTCCACTCGCGATTGGTATCAGCGAAAGACCATTCTCCAGTCCACCTTCGTAGTCTGTCAGCAAAATTTCCGCCGACAATGTTGCAATAAACCGTTTCCAATTCTCTCCTTTGCTTCTGCGTAAGTTTTTCGCTTTCGAATTCAAGCACCGTATCAACCGAATCTCTGATTTTGATCCTTTCCTTGTTACCCCGCGTAGTGCGGGATGAGAAGCGCATAATTACTTCATCCGCTAGCCCAACTTGCACGACCCAACGAGCTGAGTTGCATAGTACCACAAGAGCCTCATCTGCAACGGCTCGTTCGTTGTCGTTAAGAGCTTGGTCAAGCAGAGTCAAAGCGTACAGAAGTACTTCCTGTACCTCACCTACCGTGCGAGGACGCCAGTCTGCGGGAACAGGAACTGCCCCTTGCTCTTCGTCGCCAGATAGGCGGCCAACGGGCGGATGCAGCACTGCCGCGAGAGCACGGACGGCAAGGACACGGCGTTTAACCGATGAGGAATTTAGCGCCTCTTGAATAAGAACCATTCTTTCCTTTGCTGGCACCGCAGTGCCTGCGCCAGCTATACTGAAAAGCTCTGTCCATATGTTAGTCGCGTTATTCGCCCATTGCTCATTTTCCGCTTCTGCCAGCGCGAGAAGCAGCCGAGCAGAGGCGTGGAATGTATCTCCAAACCACTTTGTGTACTCCAACGTCCAGACGATGTTGCGTCTGCCTTCTCGAAACTTCTGCAGGCTATCAAATGTGCAATTGGCGATTATTCTTTCTAAAGCAGCTACGGCTGCCTGCCGATTGCCGAGAGCTAGTATCCGAAAAACCTCCGAGTTCCACTTGTCATCGATATCATCGATACCCCTAAAAAAACCTGCTGGAGAAAGTACCCCTCGGATAACCTCATCTAGTTCGGGAACATCTGCAAGGTCCTTGAGTCGCAGGTAAAAGGATCTAGCAAGCTCTTGATCCGACTGCGCAATATCTTCTGCCAGTTTACGGCACTCTTCCCTAGCGGCTTTCCAAACTTGAGCCGCAAGCCAACCTGCCAGAAGGTCCGGGGTTATATATCTGTAACGTCCTTTCTTCTGAACCAGACCCCTCTCCACGAGATTCTGAACAGTTTGAAGAAAGTCCGTCCACGGAACTTCGAAAAACTGTGCAAGCCTCTTCCCCTGTTGTGCAACCTCCTCCTCGATGCCACAGTATTTCACCAGAGAAAGAGCTTGCATCACCTTCCTTTCTTTCGGCTCTGGCAGGAGTGCTTCGATAAGGTTATTGACTTCGTAGCTCTGCGTCAGGTTTGTGAGACTGAGATCTGGCCGCTTTGCGATGAGTTCCGCGGTGCTGATCGCTAATCGTACGTAGCCTCGTGTGAGCCTTGCAATCCACCTCACTTGGTCATGGGTCAACGTTGGAGCAAACTCTTTGATAGCCTGTTCTATGTGATTAGTGTCAAGCTCCTCGACGGTAATCCCCGTGCCGTGGAACTGCAGTAGCGGCCTACCTTCACCAATTGTTATAACCCGCGTCTGATTACAAGAACGACTTGCGTGTGAACGAATCTTCCTCGCAGTGTCATAATCACATTCATCCACAACTACAATGCAGTATGTAGAATAATGAACCAACCATCCCCAGAAACCCTCAGGAATATCCTCTGGGCTAGGAAAATATATCAGGACCTCTCGAACACCCTCTGCATCGAGAGCTTCCAGCACTAAACGAGTTTTACCAACACCACGCTTACCAATAATGTGAAAGTATGGCACACCCTCCTTTGTCTCAACGAACTGACGGATAGTTTGTATAGCGATATTACGCTTCTCGTCCTGAATAAACTTGTGTCGGTGAGACGGCTCTTCCCTCCACTTTGTGTAGTTCAGCCCGTTTCCTATTAGCCTGTTGAAGTGCGCTGTCAATATTGCAGGGTAATCGGATGCCCACTGCGCTAACTGAGAGGCGTCAAACAACTTAAGATGTGTCGGGTCGTAACCGCGCCGTGCCAATTCTTGGGAGAGTTTGCTTACACGTTCGTTTTTCTGTCGGTCGCTGAGTTCTTGAGCTATGGCAACGCAGTAGTACGCACCTTGTTGTAAAGCGTCTTGAACGCCTTGTTTTCGTATCTCTGTAACAAGGTCACTCGGACGGGTATTCCGACCACTCTTGAACTGCCAAACACTCGGGCCAGGTGGGAACCAACTTGGGACGTAATCTTTGCCGGCTTGTACGCGTACTCCAAAGCCTTCAACTCGTCCATCTATCCCTGCGTCAGGAGAGTGGGTTGCTGAGGAGACATGAATGTTGGGTGAGGGAATACCTACCCTTTGCGCCTCTGCATATATCAAGCTACGCATAAAGGCGACAAACGCGTGCTCATCCATCCGGACAATTTCAGAGCTCTGAATACGCCAGATACTATAATTCATCATACCGCCTTTCTGTGACAGGTATCTCCTTGGTTGAATTGTACCTCATGTACGCTTCACTCGCAACTATTCCTGCGCGTTTCGTGCTTAGCAGGGCAGGAACCATCCCCTCCCACCGCCAATCTCTTCTCTACACTCGCCAAAATGTCCAGAATCGCTTCGCCATTTCGGGAATATCTGAGCCAGCTGGAAGCCAACCTGCGCGGGGGCATCGCCACCGAGGAGAGCCACCGCCCCGCGCTGGTGCGGTTGGTGGAATCGCTGGACAACGTGCAGGCGATCAACGAGCCAAAGCGCGTCGCCTGCGGTGCGCCCGACCTCGCCGTGCAACGGCACAGGGGCAACCTCGCTGTGACCATCGGCTACATCGAAACCAAAGACATCGGCAGCTCGCTGGAAGAGGCGGAACGCTCGGAGCAACTGCGTCGCTACCGCAACGCTCTGCCGAATCTCGTGCTCACCGACTATCTGCGGTTCCGCTGGTACGTGGACGGCACGCTCCGCACCACGGCGCAACTGGCGACGGTGGACGAGAGCACCTGCCAGCTGAAACCTCTACCTAACGGGGAAGCGCAGGTAGCTCAGCTGCTGGCAGATTTCCTGAACCACACGCCCCAGCCTGTCGTCGACCCCAACACGCTGGCACAACGCATGGCGCGTTACGCTCACCTCATCCGCGACATTGTGGTGGAAACTTTCCGCCAGCAACAGGCGTCCAGCCTGCTGAATGACCTGCGCAAAGCATTCGCCGAAACGCTATTGCCTGATCTCGACAAGCCCGAACATACTGCCGAGTTCGCCGATATGCTGGCTCAGACGTTCGCATACGGGCTGTTCGCGGCGCGGTGCGCCCATACGGGCAACGAGCCTTTCCGAAGGGTAGGCGCGGCGGCGGAGATTCCTAAAACCAGCCCCTTCCTGCGCAGGCTGTTCGAAACGCTCGCGGGAACCGACCTGGACGCCGAACCCTTCGCAGGCTTCGTGGATGACCTCGCGCATCTGCTCGCCGCAGCGGATATGCCCGCTATCCTGAAAGACTTCGGCAAGCGCACCCGACAGGAAGACCCCGTGGTTCACTTCTACGAGACCTTCCTGCAGGCGTACGACCCTCGCCTGCGCGAGCTGCGCGGCGTGTACTACACGCCCGAACCTGTTGTAGCATACCTGGTCGGCTCGGTGCATCGGCTGCTGCAGAAGCATTTCGGTATTGCGGAAGGACTGGCGACCACCCCCGCCAGCACAGAACGGGCGAAGGCGCTATACATTCTCGACCCCGCCTGCGGCACGGGAACCTTCCTGTCGCATATGGTGCAGTTCATCCGCGAGGAGCTGCGCTCCACAGGACGCGGAGGGCTGTGGAACGCCGAGATGGTGGCGCACTTGCTACAGCGTCTGTTCGGCTTCGAACTGCTGATGGCGCCCTACGCGATTGCCCACCTGAAGATAGGACTGCAGCTGTCGGACGTATCTCTGCCCGAGAACCAGCGGTTGGGTATCTACCTCACCAACACGCTGGAGATGCCCAGCGGGCAAATCGCCCTGCAAATCGGTCCGTGGCGCGTCATCTCCGAAGAGGCGCAGGCTGCCAGCGACATCAAGGGCAATACCCCCATTCTGGTGGTTATCGGCAACCCGCCCTACTCCGCCAACTCCGCCAACAAGATCGCCTGGATAGAGGAGCGAATCCGCGAAGACTACTACCCGAAAGACTCCATGCGCGAGCAAAACCCCAAACTGCTGCTGGACGACTATGTGAAGTTCATCCGCTGGGCGCAGTGGCGATTGGAGCGCACGGGACAGGGCATCCTCGCCTTCATCACCAACCACGGCTATCTGGACAACCCCACCTTTCGCGGGATGCGCCGCGCGCTCATGGAGGCGTTTGACCTGCTGTACGTGCTGGACCTGCACGGCAATGTGCGCAAGAAGGAGCGCGCGCCCGACGGTAGCCCCGACGAGAACGTGTTCGACATCCAGCAGGGCGTGGCTCTGCTGCTGGCGGTGAAGCTGCCCCGGACGGGCGAGAAGGCGGTATATCACCACGAGCTCCACGGCTCGCGCGAGGATAAGTACGCGTTCCTGAGCCAACACGACGTGACCGATACCCCCTGGCGCGCCCTGAACCCGCAACCGCCGTTCTACTTGTTCATCCCGCAGGACGCAGCGCTACAAAGGCAATACGAACAGGGCTGGAAGGTGACGGACATCTTCCCTGTGTGTTCCACTGGCATCAAAACGCACCGCGACCACTTCGTGTTCGACTTCGACCGCGCCGCGCTGGAACAACGCATCCGCCACTTCCGTGACCTGAGCATCCCCGACGAGAAGATACGGCAACAGTACGGGCTGGGGGATACTCTCGACTGGAAACTGAGTGAGAACCGCAAAGCGCTGGAGCAAGACCCCAACTGGCAAAGTTACTTCCACAAATGCCTGTACCGCCCCTTTGACGTGCGCGAGATCTACTATACGCCCCGTGTGGTGGAACGGCACCGCTATGGCGTAATGCGGCATATGCTTGCGCAAGGTAACCAAGGACTGGTTACATGTAGGCAGTTGGCGGCGGGGACATGGCAACATGTGCTTGTGGCGAACACCATAACTGATGACTGCTACATATCTACGAAGACAAGGGAAAGGGGGTACATGTTTCCCCTCTATCTCCATCCCGACGTGCGGGAAGCGCAAGCAGGTGTAGGCATTCATCCCAATCTCAACCCCGATTTTGTGGAAGCGATCAGACAGGCTACGGGTAGCCCTCAGCCGCCAAGCCCGGAGGAGATTTTCGCCTACATCTACGCGGTGTTGCACTCGCCCACCTATCGCACGCACTATGCGGAGTTCTTGCGGCGCGATTTCCCGCGCATTCCTTTGCCCCGCGATAGAAAAGAGTTTCGACGCCTGGTGCGCTGGGGGAAAACGCTGATAGCGCTGCACCTGCTGGAGGCGCCCTCGCTACGCAACCCGCCCGTGAAGTATCCCGTGCAGGGTACAGACGTGGTGGAGAAGGGCTTCCCTCGCTACGACGCGCCTGCGCAGGGTGTTCACGAAGGGCGGGTGTGGCTCAACGAGAAGCAGTATTTCGAAGGCGCGCCCGAATCGGTGTGGGGGTTCCACATCGGGGGCTATCAGGTGGCACACAAATGGCTCAAAGACCGCGTGGGGCGCAAGCTGAGCATCATGGAGATAGAGACCTATCGCAAGATATTGCACGCCCTGCGTGAGACGATACGGGTGATGGAGAAGATCGGGTGAGGATACCTCGCCCTCCCCAAGATAACGCGGCTACAACCCCGAGCCGCCGCCAATGCGGTTGACGAGTCTCCCCCGCTTCCTGTATAATTCCTTCACCAACCGCTATCGCCAGGTCACGGAAGGAGGAGCATCGTCGCCTTGATTATCGTACTCACACCTCAGGCAACGGATAAAGACGTTGATGAGTTGACCGATAACCTGAAGTCGCGCGGGTTTGGCGTGCATGTCTCGCGCGGGGTAGAGCGCACTATCGTCGGCTGTATCGGCGTGCTGGATACCGAAAAGGCGGAGCTCTCCGAGCAGCTGCAGGCGCTGCCCTACGTGGAGCGGGTAGTTATCATCTCCAAGCCGTACAAGCTGGTGGGACGCGCCTTCCGCCCGGAGGGCACCATCATCAACGTACGCGGAGTGGAAATCGGAGGCAACCGCCTGACGGTGATGGCGGGTCCCTGCACTATCGAAACAGAAGAGCAGCTGATGGAGACCGCCCGCTTCGTGAAACAGATGGGCGCACATATCCTGCGCGGCGGAGCCTATAAACCCAGCACCTCACCCTACTCGTTCCAGGGTATGGGCAAAGATGGTCTCAAACTGCTCGCCGCGGCGCGCGAGGAGACGGGACTGCCTATCATTACCGAGGTCATGGACACCCGCGATGTGGAGCTCGTTGCGCAGTACACCGACATCTTTCAGGTGGGCACGCGCAATATGACCAACTTCGCCCTGCTCAAGGAGATTGGCAATACGAACATGCCGGTCTTGCTTAAGCGCGGCTGGGCGTCGTTGATCGAGGAATGGATGCAGGCGGCGGAGTACATCGCCTCACGCGGTAACTACAACATCATCCTGTGTGAGCGAGGCATCCGCACCTTCGAGACCTACACGCGAAACACCTTCGACATCAACGCTATTCCGGTGGCGAAGGAGCTATCACACCTGCCTGTCATCGCCGACCCCTCGCATGGCACAGGCAAAGCGAGCCTTGTACCGGCGGTCGCGGCAGCGGCGATCGCCGCAGGGGCAGACGGGGTCATCGTTGAGGTGCATCCGCACCCCGAACGCGCTTTAAAAGACGGTCCACAGTCGTTGCGCTTCGAGGCGTTCGCTCAGATGATGGAGCGATTGCGTGCGCTCGCTCCGGCGGTCGGGCGCAGTATCTAAGGAGGAACAGGATGGCGAAAGCGATTTGCGACAGGCTATGCATTATCGGCGTGGGACTGATTGGTGGTTCACTCGGCATGGCGGTACGCCAGCGCGGGCTGGCAAATCGTGTCGTGGGCGTGGGGCGCAATGCGGAGCGACTACAGATTGCCCTGCAGGCAGGAGCCATCGACGATGCCACCACCTCGCTACAGGAGGGCGTCACCGGCGCGGATCTGGTTGTGGTCTGCACGCCGGTAGGGCTGATTGTTCCCACTATCAGGCTATTCCACCAGTGGCTTTCTTCGGAGTGTGTGGTGACCGATGTCGGCTCCGTCAAAAACGCCATCGTACAGCAGGCAACCGACCTGCTGGGTGAGCGATTCGTGGGCGGACACCCGATGGCTGGTTCCGAGCAGACCGGAGTGCATAACGCGCGCGCCGACCTGTTCGAGGGCACACCATGGGCGTTAACGCCGACGGAGACAACCTCACCGGACGCCCTGCAGAAGGTCACCGCGCTGGCACAGGGAGTAGGCGCACAGGTTATCACCGCCGACCCCAACGAGCACGACCGTGCGGTTGCGCTCACCAGCCATTTGCCCCACGCGCTCGCGCTGGCTCTGGTACACGTCGCCGAAAACACTCCGTATCCACAGCTGATTGGTGGTAGTTTCCGCGATGGCACGCGCGTCGCCGCCAGCTCGCCGGAGCTGTGGCGCGACATCTTCCTGCATAACCGCGAGCATGTGCTGTGGGCTATCGACGAGTTCATCGGCAAGCTGCAGGAGGTGCGCTCCGCCATCGCCGACGAAGATGCCGAAACCGTCCAGCGCCTCTTCACGGATGCCCGCCTCCTGCGACAGGCATTTGGACTATGAGCACACCCCGTCCAATCCAGCCCCTTCCCGCCCCGCCGGATGTCTGTGTGCATCTGCCGGGTTCCAAGAGCATCACAAACCGTGCCCTGCTACTTGCTGCGCTGTGCGCACAGCGTGTGACCGTAGCGCACGCGCTCGATTCGGAAGACACTCAGGTCATGCGCGAGAGCCTGCGCCGGCTGGGTTTCTCGGTGGAACAACCGCAAAGCGATACCGTCGTGGTTCAGGGAGAGGGAGGCAGAATACCCGCGAGGGAAGCAGAGCTCTGGGTGGCAAACGCGGGTACGGCAGCGCGCTTCCTGACCGCACTGGTCGCGCTGGGTGAAGGAACCTATCGCATAGACGGCACACCGCGCATGCGCCAGCGTCCCGTTCAGCCTCTGCTGGATGCGCTGAACGCGCTGGGGGCTGAAGCGGTCTCTGAGCTGGGCACAGGTTGCCCACCGGTGCTTGTGCGAGCACGCGGACTGCGCGGGGGTGAGGTATCGGTACGTGGTGACATCAGCAGTCAGTTTCTTTCCGCGCTGATGATGGTTTCCCCCTGTGCCCAGCAGACGGTGAGGATAGGGATAGAAGGCGAGCTGGTGTCCGCTCCTTTCGTGCGCATGACGCTGAGCATGATGCAGCAGTTCGGTGTGGAAGCGAGGTGGGATGAGCAGCACGCCCACATCACCGTTCCCGCCCCCCAGCGCTACGCACTGGCAGGAGAGGCGGTGTACCACGTGGAACCCGATGCCACCGCCGCCTCCTACTTCTTCGCCGCCGCCGCGATAACCGGCGGGCGCGTGTGCGTGCGCGGATTGAACCGGGGTTCTCTGCAAGGCGACATTCGCTTCGTGGACATCCTGGAGCAGATGGGCTGTGCGGTACGCTGGCTTCCCGATGCGGTAGAGGTGCAGGGCACAGGCGTCCTGCACGGCGTGGACGTGAACATGTCGGACATTTCGGACACCTTCATCACGCTGGCGGTGGTTGCTCCCTTCGCCGATAGCCCCACACGCATTCGCGGGGTAGAGCACGCACGCTACCAGGAGAGCAATCGTGTGAGCGCGGTTGCCACCGAACTGCGCAGACTTGGCGTGGATGTGGAAGAACATATCGATGGGCTAACCGTCTACCCGGGCGCGCCGCGAGAAGGCATCGTGCAGACCTACAACGACCATCGCATCGCTATGGCGTTCGCGCTCATCGGGTTGCGCGTGCCGGGTATTGCTATCGCCGACCCGGAGTGTGTACAGAAAACCTTTCCGAACTTCTTCGAGAAGCTGCGCGAACTGGAGGGAGGCGCAAAGTGAAGCAACTGGTTATCGCTATTGACGGTCCCGCCGGCGCAGGCAAAAGCAGTGTGGCGAAGCGGGTGGCTGAAGCGCTGGGTTATCGGTATCTGGACACCGGCGCGCTGTATCGCGCGCTGGCGTGGAAGGCTTTGCAAAGAGGCTTGCGTCCGCAGGACACCCGATATATCATAGAAATGACGCGAGAAACGAAAGTGGACCTGTTGCAACAGAACGGCGAACAGCGCGTGCTGGTGGACGGTCAGGATGTCACGGAAGCCATCCGCACGCCGGAGGTCGGAAACCTCGCCTCGCCGATTTCCGCCATCCCCGAGGTGCGCGAGATACTGCTGGACTGGCAACGCGAGTTCGGCAAACATGGCGGAACGGTAGCAGAGGGGCGCGATACGGGCACGGTGGTCTTCCCCAACGCCGAGGTGAAGATATTCCTGACCGCCTCGCTGGACGAACGCGCTCGCCGTCGCCACAAGGAGATGCTGGAGCGAGGTATCAGCATCTCTTTCGAGCAGGTGAAGCTGGACATGGAAGCTCGAGACCAGCGCGATAGCACGCGCCATGTTGCTCCTCTGCGCCCGGCACCTGACGCAGTGGTCATCGATACCGACAACATGAGCCTCGAGCAGGTGGTGGAGGAGGTATTGAAACTATGCCGTGCCCGGTTCACGAACGAAGCCCCGCCCTCTACGTAGTGTCGCGATGGGTATTGTATCCTGTTTTCAGCATCCTGTTTCGGATGAAGGTGGAAGGGCGGGAGAATATCCCGGAAGGCGCAGCCATCCTTGCCCCGAACCACACCAGCTACATGGACCCTCCGGTAGTCGCATACGCCGCCTGGCCGCGCCGATGCTGCTTTATGGGCAAAGCACCTCTGTTCAAGATACCTGTTCTGCGCTGGTATATCCGCCGCGCCGGTTGCTTTCCCGTGCACCAGAACACTGCTGACCGGCAAGCGTTACGCACCGCGCTGGAGGTACTCCGGCAGGGCGAACTGCTTATCATGTTCCCCGAAGGCACGCGAAGCGGCGACGGCTACCTGCTGGAACCACAGACGGGCGTGGCGTTGCTGGCGAAAATGAGCGGTGCGCCGGTGGTTCCCACCGCCGTCATCGGCACGCGCGAGATCATGCCTGCTGACCCACGACTCCCCCGCTGGCATCGCTTGCAGGTGGTTTTCGGCGAAGCCATGTACTACCAGCAGTTTGCCGAGCAGTATGAGAGCGACCGCCAGGCACGCGAAGCCTTCAGCCGCGAGCTAATGCGCCGCATCGGCGAGATGATGGAAAGCCGTGGTTATCCCGCGTTCCGACCCGCCACCGCACAGCCTTCCGCCCGATAGCCCCTTGCGGTATAATATGCTCGATTGAGGTGACGTTAGATGGCGTTAGAAACCGTTGAAGACATCATTCGCGCCTTGCAAGAGCATCCCGAGTGGCGTGAGCCGCTGCTCAACGCGCTGCTGACCGACCGGTACCGGCAGCTGCCCTCGCGTGCAGACCGGCTGGAAGAGGCTTTGGCACGCCTGGCGGAGGAAAGCATCAGAACTGACCAGAAGTTACGGGAGTTGGCGGAATCTCTGCAACGCAGCAAGGAGGAGAACGACCGCGCTTTTGCCGAACTGCGCGTGTCTCTGCAGCGCAGCATGGAGGAAAACGACCGAGCCTTTCAGGAGATGCGTGAGCACACGAAGTGGATGAAAGAGGAGAACGACAGGATAATCCAGCAAATGCAGCAGGACACCGCTGAGTTGAAAGGTTACCATCTGGAAGACTACTATCGCCATCACGCTACAGCAATCCTGGGAAGGTATTTTCGCTCGTTGAAGGTAGTTGACAAGGGAGAGTATTTGCAAAAGCTGCACGAGCAGTCTCCGATAGGTGATGAAGAGTGGAAACAGCTGGTATCCGCCGACCTGTTCCTTCGGGGAAGATACCAGCCTTCAGGCGCGGAGTACGTGATGGCCTGGGAGATTTCGTGGAAGATAGACCGTTCGGATGTGCAGAGGGCGATACAGCGAGCGGAACTATTGCGCCGCTGGGAGTCGAACACATTGCCAGTTGTGGCAGGAAAGGACATCACGCAGGGGGCGAGGCGGATGGCACAGCAAAGCGGCGTGCTCGTCGTGCTGGATACGCTGGTTGTGGACGGAGCGAACCTGGCATCTCAGGAGTGAAAAAGGATGGCGTTAGAAACCGTTGAAGACATCATTCGCGCCTTGCAAGAGCATCCCGAGTGGCGTGAGCCGCTGCTCAACGCGCTGCTGACCGACCGGTACCGGCAGCTGCCCTCGCGTGCAGACCGTCTGGAGGAAGCACTGGACAGACTGGCAGCTGCTCAGGAGGCAACTCAACGGACGCTCCAGCGGTTTATGGAACAAACCGAACAACGCTTTCAACAGGTCGAGGAGCAACAGCGACAGCAGGCTGCGCGTCATGACGAGCTGGTGGAGAAGATCGTACAACTCACCGCGCGGGTAGACGACCTGACTCGCAGAGTGGAGGAACTGACTCGCCGGGTAGACGACCTCACTGTGCGACTAGAGCAACTCACCGCGCGGGTAGACCAGTTGGCGGCGCAGATGTCCGCCATGGTGGAGCGAGTGGGGCGTATGGAACAAGACCTGGGAGACCTGAAAGGTCTCTCGTTGGAGCAGTACTACCGGAACAACGCCACCGCCCTGCTCGGTCTCTTCTTCCAGAAACTGCGTGTTGTCGATAAGGGGCGGCTGATTGACTCGCTATTCGAGCAACGCGCGTTATCTCGAGAAGAGTGGGAACAGATATCCAAGATAGACCTGCTGGTAAGGGGGGTACACCGCACTTCCGGCGAGGAATACCTGCTGGTGTGGGAAATCTCATGGACGGTAGATGAAGAGGACGTCTCCCGCGCTCTCGAGCGCGCCAGCCTGCTTCGCCAATGGGGACTAAGCACCGTTCCCGTAGTAGCAGGAAAAGGCATTACCGGCAACGCGCGTACTGCTGCTCTCTCCCGTGGGGTGCTGGTGCTTCTGGATACCGTACTTCTCGACGGCTCCGGGCTTGTGTAGCAGGAGAATGGAAAACACCCTGCTTGCTATATGGAAAGACCTGCGCCCTGTTGCGCCGCCGACGCAGGTGGGGAGATGCTACCACTCGGTCGTTGAGGAGAGGATACTTACCAGACGCTGAGGAACACACCTTGCTGGAAAGTGAGATATGGAACATACCCAGTCTGCCCGATAATCCGACTATCGCTGTAGCTCCTTTTTTGACGGAGCAATCAAATGGCTCCTTGCCCTGCACTGGGAGGGTGATTTCGGAGATCATTACCCTCGCATTGTGGCAGCTACCCTCTCTCAACATGTACCATCACTGGTTGCTTGCCCGCGACGCGCATCACCTGCGGCGTAATACGCCCGATACAGGAAAGTATGCCCGCCAGTTCATGCGGCGCCATGGGGTAGAGGTCGTCATCACAGGTACCTATACCTACCGTTGCCAGAGAAGGACTTTGCAATTGGAGATACAGGTGCTTCAGCAGGAAGGTACAGGTGTAAAGCCTTTGTGCGAGAGGTACATAGCGAAAGGCGACTACGAAACCCTTCCGCAATGGTTGACCTGTCACTCCATGCACATTGCTAACCGCATTCTGCCGGGATGTGCTCCTCCTTGCTCCGAATCGATACAGCTGCTGGACGCACCGTTGGACGCTTTGGAAATGGTGTGCGCCTCTCTGGACTACTTCTCACTGGACGCGGTTTACGACAGCGCCAAAGACTATCTGCAGAAAGCTAAGAAACGGGCTCCTGACAGCGCATATGTGCGTTTTGCCTCTACAATTACCGGAGACGAGCAGAGAGATGCTGACTTCTGCCGGGAAATTGTGGGTAAAAATTCTGACTTCGTCCCCGCTTACTTTCCTGATGAGTCGGTCACGTCCCCCGACATGGAGGAACTCCGAAATGCGAAGGATCTTTATTTGCAGGGCTTATCACGGGTGCCATTAAACATGCACGGTTACTTCGGGTTACGCGAAATTTGCGTCAGACAGGGGGATGCGAAAACACTGATACCTTTTGCCAAGCTGCACACCGTTCGTGGCACGTTCTCGAGTGGCTCCAGCCAGTTTGGCGACACTTTTCTTAACTGTATGGAAAAGGCAAGACAGCACGAGCAGTACGAGATGGCCCGTCAGCTGTTCGAGGCGGCAATGGAAATCATTGACGACCCGGCAGACCAGGCGAGTCTGCTTGAAAAGCGCGGACAGATAGAAGAGTGGGACGAGGATATTGAACGCGCCCTCTGGTTCTACGAACAGTCCCTCCAGTTGAAGAAAAACATTGCCTTGATGATACATATTGCAGATATGTATGTTGGGCAGGGGCGAGTCGACAAGGCAGAACCCCTTTACCGCCATGTGCTTTCCATGGGAAAGAAGATCGGCAGGACTCGTCGCATTGAAGCAGAGTTCGGTATCGCGCGGTGTTACGAAGAGTCTGGACGCATCCTGCAAGCAAGAGCCATTTATGAACGGTTGAGTAAAGAGCCTGCCAGCAACGGAGCGATCTATCCGCTCCTTTTCTACATCAGCAACTGGCTGAGGCGCCACCCGAAGTAAGGTTACTCTACCACTATCCGCCCAGGTGTTCCTTCCACAACCTCGCCAATTACCACGGCGCAGGGGGTCTGGCGAACACGCAGGGCGCTCAGCAGGGCATCTACTCGCTCGCGGGCAACCGCAATGACCAGCCCCCCCGAAGTCTGCGGGTCCAGCAACACATGCTGCATCGCCAGCGATATGCCCTCCGCAAACTGCAACAGGTTGCCCACGTACTCACGGTTCAGGCTGCCGCCGCGCGTGGTGTTGCCCTGCATCGCCAGACGCTCTACCTCCGGCAACAGGGGGATTTCGCGCGAAAAGAGGCGAAAAGCCACACCGCTCGCCTGCGCCATCTGGTGCAAATGCCCTATCAGCCCGAAGCCGGTCACGTCGGTAGCGGCGTGCACACCTACCTCCTGCATCGCCTCCGCTGCGCCCCGGTTCAGCGTCGCCATTACGCGAATGGCTTCCTCCAGCACGTCGGGTGGGCACTCGTCGAACTTTGCGGCGGTAGTGATGATGCCGGTACCCAGCGGCTTGGTCAGCACCAGCACGTCGCCCGGAGCTGCACCCGTGTTGGTCACCACCTTTCGCGGATGTATCACCCCTGTCACCGCCATGCCGTATTTGGGTTCTGGGTCGTCTACGCTATGGCCGCCCAGAATCACTACCCCCGCTTCCTGTGCCTTGTCGTAACCGCCGCGCAGGATGTCCGCCAGCATTTCCGCGGGAGCGTTATCTATGGGAAAACAGACCAGATTGAGCGCAGTAACAGGCGTCCCCCCCATGGCGTACACGTCGCTGAAGGAGTTCGCCGCCGCAATCGCGCCGTACCAGTATGGGTCGTCCACTATCGGGGTGAAAAAATCCACCGTTTGCACGAGCGCCATGTCCTCGCGAACACGGAACACCCCTGCATCGTCGCGGGTGTTTATCCCGACCAGCAGGTCAGGGTGAGCGATGTCAGGGAACTGACGCAGCACCTGCGTCAGCTGGGTGGGTCCCAGCTTGCTCGCTCAACCCGCGCAGCGCACCAGTTGGGTTAAACGGAGGCGTTCGTCTTCCATTACCCTGCCTGTAGTTTCGCGTTCTTCGCGCGGGATTGCTCGGCAATCTGCTGTTTGTAGTCCACCAGCTTGCGCTGCAAATCCTCGTTAGCGGTCGCCAGTATTTGCACTGCCAGAATGCCTGCGTTGCGCGCGCCGCCGATCGCCACCGTAGCAACCGGCACACCGGAGGGCATCTGCACGATGGAAAGCAGGGAGTCCAGTCCCTGCAGCTTGCTCTCTATCGGCACGCCGATGACCGGCAAGGTGGTGACGCCCGCCACCACGCCCGGTAGATGCGCCGCCCCACCTGCTCCTGCGATAATCACGCGCAAGCCGCGCTCGTAAGCGGTACGGGCGTACTCGATGGTATCCAGCGGTGTACGGTGCGCCGACAACACTTTCATCTCGTACGGCACGCCAAACTGCTCCAGCACCTCTGCCGCCTGTTTCATCACAGGCAAATCGGAATCGCTACCCATCAGAATGCCAACCAGCGGTTGCGACATCTATTCCTCCCTTTGCTCGTTTTCGCGTATGATACCCCAATATCCACCTCTCTGCCAAGTGCTTATTGAGCCTGACCACCGCCGCCGGTCCATGCTGTGCGAAACGGCCAGGTGCTTCTAGCCAGCGTGCTCCCAAAGCGGCTCGTTTCATCACGGCGCCATGCGCAGGCATCACGGACCCCTTTCCAGCAGGAATCGGTGCCCTATTCCGCTGTTACCTTCGCAATCGCCTGGCGCAGTGCGAAAAGCGTTACCGGTTTAATCAGCACATGGTCCACCAGTTCCGAATAGGCGTTTTGTGCCAGGCGAGGGTCGCCGAAACCGGTGAGCAAAATGATGGGTTTATTGGGGGCAATTTTCTTGATCTCCATCGCCAGCTGCTCCCCGCTCATTACCGGCATCGCCAGGTCGGTAATCACGAGGTCATAGCGTGACGCCAGAAACTTTTCCAGCCCCTGCTGCCCGTCCGATGCGGTATCCACGGTGTGTCCTTGCCGGAGCAGGTGTTCCCGAAGTACCTCGCGCACCAGCGGTTTATCCTCCACCAGCAGAATCCGCAAGCATCGCAAAGGTACGGGAGATTCCTTCTCCGCCAAAACACGGGGTTCTGCAGCGGCAGCAGGAAGAAAGATGCGGAACGAAGTGCCCTTACCTATCTTACTGTCCACCTCTATCTTGCCTTCGTGCCTTTGCACGATACCGTATACCACCGCCAGCCCTAACCCGGAACCATGATCGCCTTTGGTGCTGAAGAACGGCTCGAAGCACCGAATGCGCGTCTCCTCGTCCATACCCACACCGTTATCCTGTACCTCTATCACCACCCAGCCCGGGCTGGGCTCGTCCACAGTGAAGGTGCGCAGGGTGATGTCGCCTCCGCGCGGCAGGGCGTCTACCGCGTTGAAGATAAGGTTCTGCAGCACCTCGCGCAGCTCACTGCCGTTGGCGGACACAAGCGGCACCGGCTGTAACTCGGTGTGCACCTGAATAAAGATACCCTTTGCTTCCGCCTGTTCCCGCCAGCGCAGAGCGGTGAGTTGTACTGCCTCTTCCACGATGGTGTTGACATCCAGCGGTTGCCGCAGCTCGGTGCGCCCGCGGGAGCGGTAGAACTCACGCAGTCGGCTGACGGTCTGCGCCGCATCTTGTGCGGCAGTGTGGATCATCTCCAGATATCGCTTGACTTGTGGGTCGGCGGTTACTTCAGGGTTATCCAGAAGCAGCTCCGTTAAGCCCAGAATGGGCGTGAGCGCGTTGTTGAAGTCGTGTGCGATACCGCTTGCCATCTCACCCAGCGCACGCAGGCGTTGCTGCTGAATCACCTGCTGTTGCGTTTCCTGAAGCTGCCTCATCGCCTCCTGCAGGGCTTCATGCGATTGCCGCAGCTCATCCACAGCACGCGTGTACTCACGATTCAGCCTCTCGCGCTCAATCGCCTCCTTCATCGCCTCGGGCAGACGCGCCATGTGCCCCTTCAGAATATAATCGCTTAACCCCTCGCGCATCCCCCGCGCGGCTATCTCTTCACTACCCGAATCGGTGACCATAATCACAGGAGTGTGGGGATATTGCAGCTTCACCGCCTGTAATACCGCCAGTCCGTCTGACCAGTGCAGCAGATAATCGGTCAACACGATGTCGAAGTCGCCACGCTGTAGAGCCTCTTTGAACTCGTCACGCCGGGCGACCTCTGTAATCTCTACGCCCTCTATTGCTTTGCGCAGCTGCCGTTTAATCAACTCACGGTCATTTGGATTATCATCTACCAACAGTACTCTCATTTTCGCTACCCTCCACCTGCGGCAGCTCCACCCAGAATGTGCTGCCTTCGTTGAGAACTGACTCGGCGCCGTAACGCCCTCCCATTAGCGTTACTGCTTTTCTCACAATGCTCAGCCCTAATCCTACACCTGCGTATTCTTCCACACCGTGTAGTCGTGTGAACGGAGTAAATAACCGCCCCAGGTCCTCTGGCGACATGCCGATGCCGTTATCCTGTACCTCGATTCGACAGAACTCGTCCCGCCGATAAGCACGAATCTGAACCAAAGGCTTCCTGTCTCTGCATCGGAACTTCAGCGCGTTAGAAACCAGGTTGCACATAACCACCTTCAGCAGGAGCGGGTCGGCTTCTACCGTGTCACACTCGATTTTACATTCTATTTGCGCCAGCGTACTGGCAATCTCCTTCTCTAATTCACGCAGGCAGCTGTCCACAAGCGGCTGAAGCCAGACCGTTTGCATCTGTACCTCGCGTCCCAGGCGCGCGAAGGTGAGCAGAGAATCCAGAATGCGCTTCATCTCCTGCGAAGCCTGCATAATGCGCTGCAGGTGGGCAACAGCCTCGCAGCCTTCGGGTAGTGTAGCATCCTCTATGACCGCCTCCGCAAAACCCGACATCGCCCGCAGTGGCGCACGCAGCTCGTGGATAACAGCATGAACGAACGCTTCCATATCCTGATTGCGCTGGTACAGCTCCGCCGACATCTGCCGGGTACGCAACATCACCTCCACCCGAGCCTGCAACTCAACACGCTCGATCGGCGTCAAGATAACCTCATCGACAGATTTCCAGAGGTTGCGGGTTGCCAGTCCAACGTTGCGCCTTGAGGTAACCAGCAGCACCGGTAAAAACACCGGCAGAGACTCGTGCTTTGCGGAGACGATGGCATCCATATATCGCTCAAGCATCATACCGTCTACGATAATCAGGTCGCATGCACGTAGACCGCCCCGGTATCGCGCCTCGTCGAACAGGGATATGCTATAATGACTTGCCAGCGTGTTCTCCAGCAAGCGCAGGTTCGGCTTGCTTGCCAGCATCAACAGCAGACGGTTCATGCTTCCTCTTCCCAAACTGGCGTATCCGCCACGATATTACGCAGGTTGGGGATAGGCTGCCCTATCTGAATGCCTTCAGAGGTGATTCGGAATTCGCGAAGGGTATGGTCAAAATCACTCATGCGCTTCTTCAGCACGCCTATTACCCGCGTCAGTACCGCCGCCCGTGGTGTGTATTTTTCCGCATAGCGCAGGAACAACACCGTATCCGCCAGATAGCTTAAGCCCACTTCGCTGATGAGAAGTGGGCCGGAAACTGTATGCGTTTCGTTAACCAGCAGGGTCACCACTCCACGGCTCTGTAACCACTTACACAGCGCGTGTAGCTGCCCCACCAGGTCTTCTCCGTGCAGGGATAAACGGTACCCCGCCACGCTATCGATCATCACGATACGGGTGCCGCGCTTTTCTACCTCTTCACGTACCATATGGGCGAACTCGATGGCAGAGTATTGCAAAGGTTCAACCTTCACCAGCGATAGCATACCTTGCTCTATCATCGACGCGGCGGGAATACCAACCGAGGCACACCGGCTCAGGATGACAGGAACCTCCTCCTCGAAGGTGTAAACTACCGAGCGTTCGCTTCGTGTCGCGGCTTCCTTCATAAACTGCATCCCTAACGTCGTTTTGCCCACGCCGCTGGCGCCGGTAACCAACACGATGGTGCCGCGCTCCAGCCCGCCGTGTAACAGTTCGTCCATCTCCCTGACGCCCGAGGGGATTCGTTCGTGAACGACGGTAAACTGCCCCGGCTCAGGAAGGATCTGAGGATATACATACACGCCCCGCCCGTCGATCCGCAGCGCGTGTACCCCCGCGCGGAAGGAGGTACCGCGCATTTTGCTCACCTGCACTCGCCTGTGATCTCCATTCATTTCCAGATGGATGACGCCGTCGCTCAGCGACTGCAGGTCGTCGTCGGGGGCAACGGTGCTGCCTTCGGCAGTGAACAATACTGTCGCGCCCTGCTCGGTCAGAAAGCGCAGAAACGACAGTACCTGCTTGCGGTACTCGAACTCGTTTGGTGCGAAATAACGGAAATGCGTCATCGAGTCCACGAAGACCCGTTTAGGCTTCAACTCTCGTACACGCTCCACCAGCATTTGGGTAACCGGCGCACGCTCTACCTCTGACGGTGCAAACAGGTCGTAGATCTGCACCTGCGCGAAGAACTCTGAAGAGGGGCTGAGGTCCAGGAAATGCACCCGGCGCAGGTCCAGCCCGATACTGGCGGCGTTTTGGCGCACTTTGTACTCCGGCTCGTCCAGCGCGATAAACAGGCAGTTCTCGCGCCGCGCGCCCGCCACGAGGAAATGCAGTCCAATAAGCGTTTTGCCTGTGCCAGGCGCGCCCCGTAGCAGATACGCCCTTTGGGGAATGAACCCACCTTCGAGCACTTCATCCAACCCGGCGATGCCAGTGGAGATACGCTGAACAACCCTTCTCATCCTCTTCACCACCACGCCGTTGTGCTGCAGTATAGCCTTGTCTTCTATCTGTGGCAATGATTTTCCTTCAGCCTGTTTTGCAGCACATGTAGAACAACCCCATGCCCACCAGCAGGGTTACCAGCTGATAGGTGGCATCTATCTCGTTGACTACAAAGAAGGAGCGGCTGGGGATAGCGGTCGCCTCGTAGTTTGCCACCACTGTGGTAAACAGGTTATTTGCAATATGCGCCCCCAGCGCCAGCTCCAGCGTGCCGGAGCGCAGGGTAATCAACGCCCAGAAGAAACCTGCGAGCAAATAGATGAGCAGAACCTTTGCGAAGCTTGCAACGGTCTCGGGGTTACCTGCGTGGGGCAAGGCGAAGAGTAGCCCATTTAACACCGCCAGCAACAGGGGATGTCGAATCAGCAAACCCGTCCCCTGCAGCAGGTAACCGCGATAGAAAAGTTCCTCTGCCCCCGCCTGAACCGGTATCAACAACGCCCCTACCAGCAGGAAGGGCAACACGGTAAGCGGTTCCGGGTTCGGTTGATACCTGCCCGGGTGGAGCAGCGCCTCCACCGCGCTCGCGCCTGCAGATATCGCGAACCACACGCCGAAGCCCATCGCCAGCCTGTTCCAGCCTATTCGCTTGCGCGGCGTGATGAGGGTGAGAAAGGGTCTACCGTGCAGGAAGCGTACCGCCAGCCAGACCCCAACCAGCGCAGGCGCAAAGCTCAGTAGCAACGCCACAAACAGCAGTAAATCAGCACCTGTGGAATCCGCTTCCTGCACGAACACGGGAAGGGCAATAAGCACCTCTCCCCCAGCCCAGCAGGCGGAGACCAGCACAATGCCGGCGACGTATCGCCACCACTCGTTCCTGCCCTTGCCGGCGATCTCAATGAAAGGGTTCGGTTCACTCATTGCGTTCAGTTCGATGCCATGGGCGTCTTCTGCATGAACTCCAGCGTCTCTTCCAGCGAGCGCACGCCTGTCGTCGCACCAAGAGCGGTCACACACAGCGCACCCACCGCGTTGGCGAACCGTCCGGTCTGCTCCAGGTCCCAGCCCTTCACCACGCCGGTCAGGAAGCCCGCGGCGAAGGCGTCCCCTGCTCCCAGCGCGTCTATCGCCTGCACCTGATAGCGCGGGATGGAGAGTTTGACCTCTGCCGAGCGGATGTAACACCCTCGCTCGCCCATCTTCAGCCCCACCACCTTGACGCCGTGATCCAGGAACACCTGCGCAATGTCTTCGGGGTCTTCCTTGCCGGTGAGCATCTTCGCCTCTTCGATGCTGGGTATCATGTAGTCCACGTAGGGCAGGCATGGCTTGATGGTGTTCATCCAGCCGCTGCTGGCGTTCCACACGGTGTCGAAGCTGGTGATGATGCCTGCTTCTTTCGCCCGACGCAGTAGTTCCGCCGTCGGCTCGCCGTCGATGCCCGGCATGACCAGCGCGCCCGCGACGTGCAACACCCTGCTCTGGCGCACGATGTCCATGTCCACATCTTCCAGACGCAGGGCGGCGTTGGCGCCGATGTAGTGCAGGAACGAGCGTTCGCCGTCGCTGTGCACCATCACCATTGTCGCGCTGGTGGCTTCCTTCTCGTCGCGCTTGACGCCGCGCGTGTCGATGCCGTGCTTCTGCAGAACCTGCACCAGAAAGTCGCCGAACCCGTCGTTGCCCACCTTGCCGATGACGGCGGTCCTGACGCCGATTTTCGCCAGCGAGACGCCGGTGTTCGCTGCACAGCCGCCGCTGTGCAGTTCCATGCGCTCCACCAGATTCAGCCGACCACGCTCGGGGTAGGTGTCTATCGGTTTACCGACCACATCCGCGACCAGAATACCCAGGCAGGTGACTTCAATCATGCTGTACCCTCCGTTCCAGGTCTAGTAGTGTGTGAGATTACACTCGGCATAACACGAACCGATTGTCATTCTCATTGTCATCCTGAGCGAAGCGAAGAATCTCCGAGATGCTTCACTGCGTTCAGCATGACAGAAAGTGATTGTCATTCTGAGCGAAGCGAAGAATCTCAGAGATGCTTCACTGCGTTCAGCATGACATAAGGACGAGATGCTTCGCTGACGCTCAGCATGACAAAATATTCTGGTTCCTCTGTCATCCTGAGCGGAGCGAAGAATCTCCGAGATGCTTCACTTCGTCCAGCATGACATAAGGCTGAGATGCTTCGCTAACGCTCAGCATGACAAAAAGCACACCATACCTGTCATTCTGAGCGAAGCGAAGAATCTCCGATTATCTCTTTCACGGCTAAAGCCGTTCCCTCGTAAACCAAGCCCTGTCTGTGCAGGGCTCTTTTAGCCAGCGGAGGCTGGCTTCGTCTGCCAGGGAACGGCTTCAGCCGTAAAGACTCCTCAATCTGGCGAAGTCGGCTCGGCAGGAGCCTCGCCCTCCCCAAGAACAGGATTTGACAAACCACTATCCTCCCTCAACTTCTCCCCGCTGTCTGGAATGCTCCGACGCCTCTACGATGGCAATCTCCTCCTCGCTTAAGCCGTACAGCCGATACACGATGTGGTCTATCAATCGGTCAGTCATCGCGATGCGATTCTGCAGCGGATTCAGTTTGCCCATGCTCTTCTCGAACTCCTTCCGCAAAGCCTGCTGGAACTCGCGCTCATGCACCTTTTCGCCGAGGGCGTTGCTGTTCGCCCGCAGTGCCTGCAGCAGGTCTTGCAAGCTGTTTTCATGGTAGTTGCGGATAGCTGTCTTCTTCTGCAAGGCATCGATGGACGTACCCAGCTCGGTTTCCAGCCAGCGCAGGAAGCCCGACATTTCCTCTGCCTTCTCGCGGTGCATGGTGGTCATCTGCTCCGCCAGGTACGCCAACAGGTCATGCACCGCGTCGGCGTGATCAGGGGTGCAACCGACCTGTTGCTCCACGAAAGCGAGAACGTCTTCCAGAGCGACCTCCCCTTTCAGATACCGTTCGTAGAGCGATTGTCCTTGCTGCACTCGCTTTGCCCGCTCCTCAGCGGGCGTCACGAAGCCGATACGGCGAATGGGAAACTCGTGTACGGTGGCGATATCGACCTGCGGGAAGTCGTCACGCTTTGCAATTTCCGACATAGACACGAACGCATACGAGAGCAGGCGCGAATTGAGTATGGCTAACACGTACTCAAGCGCATAATCTTTATGAATTGGCAAGGCAACAAGATAAGACTTGTTGACGACGAAAGGTTCAAAAGCCATAGCCACATGAAAACGTCTCTGACGGCTAATAATTCGCCTGATTATAAGCCTCTTACCCTGAAAATAATCAGAAGGCTTGTACTCAGCAAGCGAAGCATCGTATACCACAGGTGCAAACTTATCTGGCTCGATACTGTAACGCTTTATCGAACCGAAGAAACCGACAAATGTTTGCCTTGTTTCTCCTTCACACGCCTCAATGTACGGTGTAATACCGCGGCTTACCTTTATAATGTCGCCTGCTTGGATGAAGGCGTCGGACTGCTTCCATCTCCTTAACCAGAACCCAGCACCTGAATTTGTAATGATTAGTCTATCGGGATCACTTACCCAGCTGCTTATGCTAACACGCTCGTAATCATTCGTGGAGCGCGGCATTTGCCAAATAGTTTCCTGCATGGCAAACCGCTTGACCAAGCACACATCACCTGACTGCAACCCGCTCCTTTGGGCCAACCAAACTATACAGTCTATATAGGCGTCAGGGAAAACATCATATGGTAGATGGACTATAATCCGGGGGCGTTGGTTCGTAAGAACGTAGGCTCTTAGGAGCACATGCTCTCTTGCTGTTAGCCAACCACTTGGAATGATCATCCCAAGAAATCCGTGCCGGGTAAGCAGTGTAGTGCCCTTTTCCATAAATATGCCAAATACGTCGAAGGTACTACCCGAGGAAACGTAGACTCCGCGGGCAAAGTTCCTTTCCAACCCGTCAAGTAGTGCCCCGTACGGCGGATTGCCAATCACCGCGTCGAAGCCTCTTTCTTCCTGTGGTTTGAAGCCGTGCGGATGAAAGAAGGCCTCGGGGAACTCCAGCTCCCAGTGGAAGAAGCGTTTTCGGCGGGCGACCTCCTGTACCTTCTGAAACCACTGCTCCTGCGTCAGAGCGTTGTACTTCTCCACGTCGCTCAGAGCATCCACAGCCCGCTCGTACTGCTGTGCGGTTACAGGCACGCCGAAGAAGGGAGCGAGCCAGCAGTTTGCCACCGCGCGGAAGCGGTTGCGCACCGCATCCATTTCGCGATACCAGCGGTCTTTCAGACGTTCAGTCTCGGCATCGCCAGTAGGCGACTCCATGATGCGCCGGAAAGCGTCCAGCAGGGTATGCAGGTGCGTGCCTGTCAGAGTCTCCTCGAAGCCCAGCACGAGCTGTGTGTTCGTCGCGCTTTTAGACCGCCGTTTGCTACCCGGTGCGGGCGGGGGATGACTCAGATCCTCCTCAATGCGCGCGCCTATCAAGGAGTTACCACAGCGCAGGTGGTGGTCCAGGAACGATAGCGCCTTTTGCTTGCTCACCGTATGTAACCACAGCGAGAGCTTTGCCAGCTCTACCGCCAGCGGGTTCAGGTCTACTCCATACAGGCAGTGTTCTACCACCAGCCGTTTGTAGAACGCCTGCGGCTCCTCGTCGCCCATCTGGTCGAGAGCAAGCAGGTTCGGGTCGGTCGCCATAGCGAGGCTCAGGAAATCCGCCGCCCCCACCAGAAAATGACCACTCCCCATCGCCGGGTCCAGCACCTTGATGGACAGATACGGCTCCAGCAGGCGGCGCTTTTGCTGTTCTATCTGTTCTTGCAGCTTGGCAACCTCCTTATCGGCGTCGGGCATACCGGAGCGTTGCCACTTGCGCTGTTTTCCCTGTAATTGCTGTATCTCCTCCTCTACTTCCGGGCGCAGCTGCGCTACCTGCTCTGCCGCCTTATTCACCAGGGGAGCAAGGGTGTTCTCGACGATATAGTTCACGATGTAGCGCGGCGTGTAGTAACTGCCGGTGGCTTTGCGCTCGCCCCGATTGGTGACCAGGTACACCTCGCCCGGTTGTACCTCACGCGCCTGTTGACCGCGCACCCTGGCGGGCCGAGTGCCGTTCGCTCGCTCCTTGAAAACCAGCCTGCCCTGCTCTATCGTTTCTACCATCGGCTTCTGAGCGATTCGAGGTTGAAGCTCCAGAAGTCCCTCATAGATACTGCCCAGATGCTGCACGTCGAGCGTAGCGTAGTCCACGTCCAGCGTACCCGGTTCGTTCCAGCGTTCGCGCTCGTAGGCGAGACGGTCTATCGCCTCCGCCAGATAGCTGTCGCCGATTTCCCAACGAGGTATTCCCTCTTGAGGCGTATGGGCGATATGCGGATAGTGCGACGGACTGAACAACCCGCCGTTATAGGCGGGGACGACCACACGTCCACCTTCCTGAAAGCCCCTGTCGATCAGCTGGAAGAGGTTGCACAGGCGCGCCCACAGTACGGTCGTGCCTGGCAGGTAACGCTTACTGTTGCGCAGGCTCGCGTTCACTTCGCGGTGCAGTTCGCGCAGGGAGTAGGTACGGTAGCAGGGGTCATCACAGGGCAACAGGTCGCGGTCTTCTGCATACAGCAGGAATAGCAGGCGGTACAACACGATGAGGCTGTTTTCGTGCACTTGCTGGAGAGTCTCTCCCTCTTCCGCGTGCAGACGGTTGGCAGGATGCGCCAGAAAGCCGTTCATCAGGTAGCGCAGGGCATCGTATACCGCATCCTTGAGGCGGTTGCCCACCTCGGTGGCGTGTTCTACACTACCCTGAAATACCTTCTCCACAAAAGAGACGCCTGTCTTATCAGGCAAGAAGGCTTCGCGACGGAAGAAGAGGTAGAAAGTTTTAAAGCCTTCTACATCCTCCTGATCGAGAATGCTTTGCAGGTCCACCTCAAAGTAGATGCCGCCCGGGCTGGACCTGTCGCGCTCGAACAGCCGCCAGTGACGCCCGTTCGTCAGGATGCCCCAGCGCACCTGCGAGCGGTAGAGGTAGTGGCAAACCTGTGCGCTGGGGTTTTCTCCCGAACCTCTCTGCCTGTCCAGGGAGCTTGCCCA
>ERZ511473.940-NODE-940-length-33235-cov-4.477019_pt1 | contig 33235 bp, 25 predicted proteins | sample MGYA00374947_ERZ511473 | MGnify/ENA primary metagenome ERZ511473 (study PRJEB26303, sample SAMN06343854) | sediment metagenome | isolation source: hot spring sediment | place: Canada: British Columbia | collected 2012-09-26 ... | reverse complement strand
CAGGAAGTTGCGCAGCACCTCAGAAAGGCATATCATGGGCTTGGGCATGGTCCACCTCCGGGATAACGGGATGTCTATGCGTACCATTATCCGCAGAAAGGGCCATGCCCGCTACTTCAGATTGGTAAAGTGCAAAGATAGTGAATAATGGTATTTGTAGTAGTATCAATCACCAATTCCCATGTACCATAAGATCCACGGAACGCACCTGGCACATCCCATCGCAGAACACCCGGCACACCGCGGGGATCAGGTATAGGTGGTCGTGCTTCCATGATCTCTTGGACAGTTAAGGGTGATCTTAAGAAAGGTCGGGCCAGCTCACCTCTAAATTCGCCGTGTGTTATAATGTCGTTTAGATGCTTCATAACCCCAGGACCAAGTTCGAGGGTCTGACCTGATGGTAGATATAATTGATCGGACTGGGTTGCCTGGGAAAGGCCATCCACACCCTTTCCACCTACGGCTTCGCGTCCAACCCCAAATACTAGACCCGCACAGACTGGACTTGATGCGCACCACGCTGAAATACGATAAAGTGCAAAGGATAGCTCTCCTCCGATTCCGCTCCCAACCGTCTTGAACAGCCCAGAGGCTGTCCCGCCTGCAGCGGCAGAGACATACACAGCCGGGTCCGCCAGTGTACCGGCTACATCTGTCGTATTGCCCGCCACCGGCCCCCATTCCACCTCCCAGGAATGGGCATCCAGGGCTATGCCTTCCGGCCCCAGGCTGGCGACCGTCCGCACATAAGAGGGCAACTGCCACCAATAGAGACCTGCCCAATGGGCCTGCCAATCCGGCCCCAGGCATTGCACCCCGACACAAGTGCCGCCTAAACCGCCGCCGGGCTCGTTTGCATGTCCCGTGGGGTCGGTGTACCTCAGCGGGTTGTTGTTAACGTACGCGTACCGGTTCAGCGTCTGGGGGTTCCTCGGCTCCGGCACGATGGTATCCGCCTGCACGAACCGCCCCAGCGCCGGGTCGTAGTAGCGCGCCCCGTAGTACAACAGCCCCGTGTCCCCGTCCAGCCGCTGCCCGGTGTAATTGTACGTCGTGGGCAGGCTGCCCCACAGGTAGCGCACCTGCCCGTAGGGATAGTAGCGCTGCCGCCCATATAGGCTGGTGCTGCCCGTGCTTACCTCGCTCAGGCTGCCCAGGTGGTCGGCGTGCAGCCAGTACACCGTCCCCGCCTGCCCCACCACCCCTTGCCGCAGCGCCACCCGCTGCCCGCCTAGATAGTAATAATTGGTGCGCACCCGCACTTTGCTCAGGCTCTGGCTCTCCTCGTACCACTGCCCGATGTAGAGCGTGCTCGTGCCGTCCGCGGCCACCTGCCTCACCCGATTGCCGTCGGCGTCGTAGTAGAACGTGGTCACCTCCAGGCGCGTGCCCACCGTGCGCGTCACCCTGATCAGCCGGTTCTCGGCGTCATACTGCTGCTGGTAGCTCACCCCACCCTGGCTGCGCGTGGTCATGTTGCCGTTGGCATCGTACGCATAGCTGTCCTGGACACCCCCACAGGTCACACGCGTGACCGCATGGGGTCGGCTCCCATAGCTGTAATCGCAGGACGTGCCGTCGCGGGTGACGCGGACGAGGTTGCCGAGGGCATCATAGGTGTAGCTGTGGGCGTAGGTCGTCGCGCTGCCCTGGGTGGAGGTGCTGGCGCTGGCCGTCACCAGCCGGTTGAGGGCATCGTAGCTGAAGCCCTGCGTCTCCCTCAAAACCTCATCCGTGATCGCGGTCACATTATCGCTCAGGTCGTAACTGTAGGCCAGGCGTTGAACGGACGTACGCCCAAGGGCGGTGGTCAGGCTGGCCAGGCGGAAGAGGGGGTCATAGGTATAGGTGGTGTCCAGCCCGTTGCCCAGGCTCAGCCGCTCCAGCTTGGCGTAGAAGGTGTAGCTGGCGCGGTCCACATAGGTGGCCAGGCTGCTGGTCAGGCGGGTGGGCAGGCCGCGCTGGTTGGTGTAGCTCTGGGTGACCACCTCGCCATCGGGGTAGGTCAGCGTGGCCACCTGGTCGGCGGGGGTGTAGCTGAAGCGCAGGGTGTACACGTTGCCCCACAACCGGTGCGTCTCGCTGACTACCCGCCCGCGGCTGTCGTAGTACCAGTCCGTGCGGATCCAGTCGGAGTTGGGCTGGGTGCGGCTGAAGCTGTACCGGCTGGTGCGCTGGCCGATGGCGCCCTGGCCGTGGCCGGCTTCGTCGTAGCCGTACCAGGCGAACGCGCTGCAATTGGTGGGCGTGCCCAGGCCCTTGGCGGTGAGGCGGTTGAGGGGGTCGTAGCGGAAGCACAGGTGTTGCCCGCGGGCATCGGTCTGGTGGGTGAGGTTGCCGTTAGGGTCGTACTCGTAGCGCCAGGTGCCCATGTCGGGGTCGCTCATGGCGGTCTTGCGCCCGGCCAGGTCGTAGGTGAGGGTGGTGACGTGGCCCGCGGCGTCGGTCACGGTCGTCAGGTTGTCCAGCACATCATAGGTGTAGAAGGTCATCGGCGGCGAGGGACAGGTGATGTTCGGCTCGGGCAACAACTCCCGGCACTCCGCCACCTGGATTTGGCGGCCCAGGCCATCGCGCCAGGTGGCCCGCATCACCCCGCGCGCATCCAGCGTCTTGACCTTGAAGCCGCCCTCCTGGTACAGCGTGCGCACGATGGGCACCCCCTCCCAGTTGGTCACCTGGGTCACCCGCCCCAGGGCGTCGTAGGTGGTCACAGCCAGCGGCTGGCCGGGGGGCGGGGGCGTGAACTGGCCAAAGCTGTTGCTATAGGGGGCATCGGTGGTGCGGTAGGGCTTGTAGGTGCGGGTGGCCCGGCCCAGGGCATCGTAGCGCGTGGCCGTGACCACCCCCACCCAGGGGGGCCCGCCCTCCCCGGTCCAGGTCTGGGTTTGCAGCTTCTGCCCCAGCCCGTCGTAGAAATCCACCGCCTTGTCGTACGCATCCAGCGACCCGACCGCGTTGATGCGGGTGAGCCTCTGCACCGCCAGGGGCGCGCCAAAGTAGGGGTGGTTGATGTAGTAGTTGTACTGCTGTGTGGGCAGGGCCTCGGAGTCGCCCGGTTGGATGACCTTCACCAGCCGCGCCTGATGATCATACCTGTACTCCACCCGGTCGGCCGTGCCTGGGTTGGGCCCATCCACCGCGATGGGCAGGCCCCAGCGGGTGCTGGCGCCGGAGGCGGGGTCGGAGTCGTAGGTGACGGTGGTGGTGTGGCCCAACGCGTTCGTCTCCGTCTGGGGCAGGGCGTGGAACACGGGATCATAGGTCCAGGTCGTCGGGTTATGGTTGGCATCCCAGGAATGCCAGACATTGCCATATGGGTCATAGTCTTGCTCGTTTACGACCACATGATACACTCCCTGCGCGACATCCACCTCCGTCTTGGTCAATGCGCCCTGGTTGCCCACCTGACCATAACCTTGGCCGTCATAATAATAATAGGTGTTGCGATCCCCTGGCTGACACCCACGTCCTGTGTCCCGAGGCCAGACGCCCGGAACGATGCACCGTTGGCTGACTTTGTTGAAGATGTTCGCGACCTGATTGTGGGCATAGTAAGCAATTGTCGTGCGCTCATCGCCCGACCGGTCCAGCCGCCCATGCTCCAGGGTGCGCGTCCGCCCACCGCGGTGGTTGGGATCCGGCTGATGGCCGGTTTGGGTGAAGTCCCAGGCATATTCATACTCGGTCTTGGTCGCGACCGACCCGCCATCGGCGGGCGTGGTGGTGGTTATGGTGGTCTGGACAAGCAAGGGCAGGGGCTCGCGGACGAAGGCGTTATTGCTAGTACGGGGATCCGCTAAGCGCTTCTCACATTTATCGTATTCACCCGAGGCGGAGCGGCTGAAGTGATAGAGATTTTGTGTAACCGATGGTTGCTGAACTATTTGGCCATTCTCATAGACCTGAACGACCACGTATAACGCTGACGGCGCGCGGGGGTCAGGGCGATAACAGACGAGTTGTGTGCCCTGATAAGATTCCAGCGAATGGTAGAAGCCAGTAACCACCACATGCAAAGGATTTGGGGGACGTGGGTCATGCTCGCCGACGAAGTCGTACGTCTCCACTTCGGAGCGGAGGAAGCCCAGAAAGCGAAAGGGCATGTCTATAGGCTGGAGGTCCCGCCGATAAGCTGCTTCGCCAACATCCACAAATCCATCAGCGCGATTTAATGGGTGACGAAAATAGCGGTACAGGATATCGTAGCGCTGGCCTTTCCCGTCAAAGACGCGCTTTTCCGTCACAATGAAGCGCCAGCGGTTGGCATGATCGCCCGAAACCGTAGAACCATCCTCTTTGAAGGTCACCACATGGTAAGCGCGAGGGGTATAGGTGGAAAAATCGTCGTCATCGTCGTAGAAGAACTGAACCCGTCCATTGTAACCGTTGTTGACCTCGGTTAACAGGATATCGTTCTTCGTCGCGGTGATGCCGTCATAGGGCAACTGCTGATAGGTGAAGGTGTGGGGTGGCGCAGCCTCAACGCAGACATCGGTGCTCCCCTCGCGGTGGCACACCCTTTCCGTGATGCTTTTCAGCAGGGCGTGGTAACTTTGAACCCCCAATTCAGTCACGTCGTAGTAGCCACCGCGCCAGTTCCAGGCCCCTGTATAGTAATCCAGATCGTAGGTACGTACTAATTGACCGTCAACCGAGACCTTGATCTGCTTGAGCAGGTAGTCGGTAAAGTGATCCTGGTGCTCCGCCATAGTGCTCCCCCTGCCACGATCACACCTCACGCGCGTCCCACCCGCGGGACAATAATAATACTCACCCGGATTCCGCTGATCTTCAGGGCCGAAGTAGACAAAGTTCACCATGATGGTCTGAGCCACACCATAGGTGATCGTCATAGGCCGCACATATTTGGTATATCCGAGGCTTGTGGTGCCGTTCCATCGTATTGTCCCCCACTCCGACGCATACTGGAAGTTGATCTCCTGTCCCCAGACATTCGTAATCCTGCCAACATGGACTGAACCAAGGACTTCCAATGTGCAAGTATTTCGCTCCCAATCAATATCAGCGCAGGTGAAAGTTTTGCTGTCCATAAAAAACTGATACCGTGTGCCGTTGGTGTCGGTAATGGTGCTAAAGTGAGTTTCCCATCTGCCTGTATGTAGGGAGTTATCCCCGTCTACCGTGAACGTGAGGTGAGAAGAAGCCGGGCTCTGATACCAGTCATTAGGCGCGGACCAGGGCCCGGGTCGGCGCACTTCAATATAGCCTGATGGACCAATGCCGGAAATGGAGATCACACGAGCCAGTGCCTTGCCTGGTCCCGGGGTGCAGGTCGGCGACCAGCACACCTCCCAGTCGGCGGGGGATTGGCGGGCGATGCCAGAAATATCCCAGCCCAATCCGAGCAGGCCCGATTGATAGCGGTGGGAGTCGCGACCCGCCTCTTCCCCCTGGATGTCATCCACCGCCGCGCTGCTATAGCTGATAGCCAGGCTGGGCGCGAAGCCGCCCGGCCCAGGCGGCAGCGTCAAGGGGTAATCCACAGTGGCAGCGCCGACTTGCTCCGAGATGCCGAAACCACGCACGCTGGGAAGGCGCAAGTCCGGGAGGGTCCCGATCGTTTCCAGGCCACCACCGGTTGACGTCATGGTCTGTGTGGCGGTCGGCGTGGGCAGGGGGGAGAGCAGCGTGGCCGTGGGGTCCCCTCCCCCTGGCCCGGGGGCCGGGGCGGCGGGGCAGTGGCGATGTACGCCCACGCTGAAACCGCTATAGCCAGGGCCAACAGCAGGGTGAGGCCCACCCCCAGACCTATCCGCAAGAGCATGAAGCGCGACATGGCAACCTCCCAAGTGATGCATCATGATGAAAGGCTCTTCCCCCTATTGAGAGCCTAAACCAGTATATCACATGAGCGTCCCAAAAGCGTCCCAAAATTCCAGGTAAGTTGCGTAAATTACTTATTATAATTGCCTAGAAGCTTATAATTGCCTAAGAGCGTCCCAAAATTCCAGGTAAGTTGTAAGAATAGCCCATTGTATGCAATCCATCTCGTGTTTATCCCCCTTCTGTCGGCTGTACCGGATGCGGGGGGAGATAGGCGTAGGGGCGTCCCTTGTGGATGCCCAAGGCAGATACGCGGCCTGCCCTTACAGGCCGCCGATGGGAGATATACCCCCTTTGGGCCCGCGAATGGGCCTGATCAGCACCCTAAACTTGACGCCAGCCCTGCATATATGGGAAAATTGGAGTACCCTATTTCATAGAGATGGAGAAGGACTGGATGAGTGTAACGGAGGCGAAAGTCATACAGGTCTCTTCCGAGACGTTCGCGCAAGAGGTGTTGGCGCGCTCACGGGAGGTCCCGGTTATCGTGGACTTCTGGGCGCCCTGGTGCGGCCCCTGCCGGGTGCTGGGGCCCATCTTGGAGAAGCTGGCGCGGGAGGCTAACGGCACCTTCCGCTTGGTGAAAGTCAACGTGGATGAAAACCCCGATCTGGCCGCGCGCTACGGCGTGCAGGGTATCCCCGCCGTTAAAGCGTTCCGCGATGGCCGGGTCGTCTCTGAATTCGTCGGCGCGCTGCCGGAAGCGGTGGTGCGCAACTGGCTGAGCCGGGTCGTGCCGCCCCGCGTGGATAAACGCCTGGAGCAGGCCCAGGCGCAGGCCCTGGCCGGTGCGCTGGATGAGGCCGAGGCCCTGTATCGCCAGGTGCTCGCCGATGAACCGAACAACACTGCCGCGTTGATTGGCCTGGCTGACCTGCTCGCCGTGCGCCACCGGCCGGAGGAGGCCGGCCAACTCCTTGACCGGCTGCCCGCCGATGCCGCCCTCTCCCCGGCGGTCAGGCAACTGCGCAACCTGTTGAGCTTTCAGCTTGAGGCCCGCAACCTGGAGGAGGAGCACATCAGCCGCCTGCGGCTGGCGGGCGATCCCGACAACCTGGAGGCGCGCTGGGCGCTGGCCACCCGGCTGGCCGCGCAGCGGCACTACCGGGAGGCGCTTGAACATTACCTGGAGATCGCTCGGCGCGACCGCAAATACCGTGACGACGGCGCGCGCAAGGCCATGCTGGCGATCTTTGAGATCCTGGGCCCGGATAGCCCGCTGACGAAGGAATACCAGGCGCGGCTGGCGAATGTGCTGTATTGACGGAGGACGGAGGCTCATCCGTCCTCCGTCCGCTTCAGGGCATTTGCTGCGGCTCGGCGGCAGCGCTGATCACCGCAGGCTCGCTGCCAAAGCCATAACGTAAGACGTAGTCTTTGTTCCCTTCTTGGGCATGGCAGCCGTAGCACATGCCTACCTTGCCTTCGGCATCCACTTTGCCGTCCGGCTTCACCTTTAGCCAGAACCAGTCGTTGTGCCCCGGATCGTAGCCCTTGACCTTGTACATGACGGTCAGGGCATCCAGGTCGCCAGGGCTGGCGGGGTCATGGCCGGTGTAGTTCTCCTTGACGATGATGGCGCCTTCCGGCAGTTGTCCTTTGAAATCCCTGGCGGCATTCAGGGCGATGTCATTGACATAAATACGGACGACGCCGCCGTGTGGAGCACCGCTTTTGAGGAGCGTGGTGAAGTCGTTCCACTGATCCTTGGGCCAGGTGCCCCATTGTTTGTAGGGGCGGGTCTGGCTGATGTAGCTGAACAGCGCCTTGCCATCGGCGGCGGGCAACTGGGCAGCAGGCTGCCCGCCGCAGGCCGCCACGATCAAGGTTACCACGCCTGCCAGAAGTAGTAGACGCTGTTGGGGCGGATTCGCTCGGTTTGCCATGCAGTCCCTCCTGCGAGGATGATCGGCACAGGGCGCACTGCTGACCCACCTGGTTAACTCTATCGTACATCAAGATCGTGGGTTCTCTATGTAAGGGCGCTTACTGGAGGGTGATTCGGGGCGTAATGACCAGGGCCAAGTTCCCTGTGCTTACAACGGCCAACACCTTTCTCAGGATCGGCCCGACGCAGCGCGTGCGAGCGATCGGGCTTGCGCTGGCGGGGCTGCTGAGCCTGGCGATCTACATGTATGCCTTTGTTCAGCCTTATCACCTGGCGCGCTGGTGGTCTTACCCGCAACGCACGATCGCCAAGATCACGGGCTATGACCAGTCTGTTGGCATTCTCTATGTCTTAGCGATGGCGGCGCTCTTCGTGCTGTACGGATATGCCTGCCGCGCTGCCCAGGGGCACCATCCCGCGCTCACATGGGCGATTGTTTTCCTGGGGATGGTGGCTTTCAATGCAGCTATGCTTCAACTGTACCCGGTGGATTCCAACGACATCTTTGACTACATTATCCGCGCCCGCATGACGGCCCACTACGGTGCGAACCCGTTCTATCGGGTGCCAGCCGAGTTCCCCACCGATCCCTTCCAGGCCTACAACGGCTGGGATCAAATCCCCTCCGCTTATGGCCCCTTATGGGAGCTTATCGCGGCGGCAGGCGCCTGGATCGGGGGCAACGCCGCCACCTATCGCGACACCCTGATCGGGAATGTCCTGGTGTTCAAGCGGATCGCCGTCCTGGGTTACGCAGGGACGGCGCTGGTCATTGGCCTGATCCTGCGCCGCCACACGCCGGAACGGGCGCTCGTTGGCGTTGTCCTGTTTGCCTGGAACCCGCTGGTCATTTACGTCACGGCGGGGAACGGCCACAACGACGCGGTGATGGCCTTCTTCATTGTTTTAGGGTGCTATTGGTTGCTGCGGCGGCGGTTCAGGCTGGCAGCGCTGGCGCAAACGGCGGGCGCGCTGGTCAAATTCGTCTCCATCCTGCTCGTTCCTGTTGTTGTGATCACGGCGCTCAGGCAGTTCAAGACATGGCGCGAGCGAGGCCGGTATGTCCTGGGCACGGGGACGTTGTGTGGGGTGCTGGTGGCTATGGCTTACGCGCCTTTCTGGCAGGGTGGCGACATTCTGGGGTTGGCGCGACGCGGTGGCATGTTTACAACATCGCTGCCTGCGGTGGTTCGGATGATGCTGGAGCCCAGTCTGGGGGCGCGGCTGGCTGACCATCTGGCTGCCTATGTGGGGCTTTTCCCGCTGGCGGCCTGGCTGATCCGGCAATTGCGCCGGGTAGGGCGGAGCGATGACCTGTGGGTCGCCGTGCGTGCCAGCCTGTCGCTTGTGTTGTTCTATCTACTGGTGAGCATCCTTTGGTTCCAGGGGTGGTATGTTGTCTGGCCGCTGGCGTTGGCCGCGCTGCTGCCGGGCGATGTGTTTTCGCGCGGGGCGATGCTTTTCTCCTTTGCCGCTCTGTGGAAAATGCCGGTGTATGATTTCCTGCTGATGTACAGCCCCAAGTCGGGCACAGCCGCGGATTGGGAATACCGCATCACCCCGGCGACGTTGGGCGTGCCCTGGGCCTATTTTGCCTGGCAGGCGATGAAGGCCAGGTTGAAAGCCTATGCCGCCGACCTCAACCGATGGGCGCAACGTCGTGTCGTTGTCCCCATGCTGCCCCGCCTGGCCCAGTCCTGCCAGGGGCAGCCACACCGTCGGCGGCGACCGGCGGCTGTGCCGGTGACTTATCGGGGGGCGCGGCATAAGCGGCCCTCTGGCCTGCGGAAATAGGCATATTGGCGTAGCCCCCTTCCCGCCATTTGGCGCTACCCCCGGTTCGCTCCATGTGATAGGCTTATCGTTTGAAGGGATGCCTTCAGCATCTACAGTGAACTATGAACAGCATGGATCGCGCTGCAACGGCGGCCACGAAAGCGCGCTACGACCGTATTGCGCCATTTTATGACCTGATGGAGGCGCTTGTTGAGCGCGGTGTTCGGGCCTGGCGGGAGAAACTCTGGCGCCAGGCCACCGGGGACATCCTTGAGGTCGGTATTGGCACGGGCAAGAACATCCCTTATCACCCGCCTGGGGCGAAGGTCATTGGCCTTGATCTCGCCGATCAGATGCTGGCACGGGCACGCCAACGCGCCCGCGCCTTGGGCGTAAACATCGCCTTGCGCGAGGGGGATGTGCAGGCGTTGCCCTTCCCCGATGACAACTTTGATACAGCGGTGGCCACTTTCGTCTTCTGCTCGGTGCCCGATCCGGTGCGCGGGCTGCGCGAGTTGCGGCGGGTGGTCAAGCCCGGCGGCCGTATCCTTCTACTTGAGCATGTGCGCCTGGATGGCCTGGCCGGGCGCATCATGGACCTGCTCAACCCGCTTGTCGTCCGTATCATCGGGGCCAATATCAACCGGCGAACTGTGGAGAATGTCAAAGCTGCTGGTCTGGAGATAGCCAGCGTTGAGCACCTCGGCCCGATGGGCATGGTGAAGCTCATCGTGGCGCGTCCGGGGAAGCCGGGGGCGGAAAGGAGCTGTGATGGGTATGCAAACGGCACATGAAATCAAAACCAAAGCGCGCCAGGTGACCTTGCCTGTTGTGGGCATGTCGTGCGCGAGCTGCGTCCGTGCGATTGGGGGTGCGCTCGGCAACCTGCCCGGTGTGGAGCGGGTGAGCGTGAACCTGGCAGGGGGCAAGGTCAACATCGTTTACGACCCCACACGTGTGAACATCGCTCAACTGACAGAAGCCATCCGCGATGTTGGCTATGGGGTCGGCGTCGCGGAGGCCAAGTTGCACGTCACCGGTATGACCTGTGCCTCGTGCGTGGAGCACGTTGAGCGTGCCCTGCGCGAACTGGAGGGGGTCCAGGAGGCCGGGGTCAACCTCGGCCTGGAGACGGCGCGGGTGACCTACATCCCTGGCGTGGTCAGCGTCAGCCAGATGAAGCGCGCCATCCATGAGATCGGCTATGGGGCGGAGGAGAAAAGCGAAGGCGTAGAGGCCCTGGACCGGGAGAGGGAGGCCCGCCAGCGCGAGATCCGCCGCCAGGGGCTGTACCTGGCCTTTACTGTCCCCATTGCCCTGCTGGTCATGCTGGGCACTTTCCGTGAGATGTGGATTCTGCCCCGCTTTGTCCCGGAGTGGCTGGGCTACAAATGGGTGTTGGGCCTGTTGACGACGCCTATTGTCCTGGGGCCGGGGCGCCAATTCTTCGTGAACGCGTGGCGCGGCCTGCGCCATGGCGTCACCGACATGAACCTGTTGTACGCCACCGGCATCGGCGCGGCCTATGGCATCGCCGTGATCAACACGCTGTGGCCACAGGCCGGCTTCGGGGGCGAAGGGGCCACTTTCTTTGAATCGGCGGCGCTCTTGACCATGTTCATCGTGCTGGGGCGCTGGCTGGAGGCGCTCACCCGCGGGCGCACCTCTGAAGCCATCCGCAAGCTGATGCGGCTGCAGCCCAAGATGGCGCGGGTGCTCCGCGATGGCCGCGAAGTTGAAATCCCTGCCGATGAAGTTGAAGTGGATGACATTCTCCTGGTGCGGCCAGGCGAGCAAGTGCCGGTGGACGGGATCGTGTTGGAGGGCTACTCGGCGGTGGATGAAAGTATGCTCACCGGCGAGTCGCTGCCCGTGGAGAAGAAAGCGGGCGACACGGTCATCGGCGGGACGATGAACAAGACCGGGGCCTTTAAGTTCCGGGCCACCAAAGTGGGCAAGGAGACCGTGCTGGCGCAGATCATCAAGCTGGTGGAGGACGCCCAGGCGAGCAAGGCGCCTATCCAGAAGCTGGCCGACTGGGTGGCGGGGCACTTCATCCTGGGTGTGCATACGCTGGCGGTGCTCGTGTTCATCTTCTGGTTCTTTATCGGCTATGACCGCTTCTTTGATCCCAACAGCGCCTTCCTGCTTTCGCCTTACAAACTGGGGGAGATCGGCGTGTTCGGCTTCGCGCTGTTGCTCTCGGTGACCGTGCTGGTGATCTCCTGCCCCTGCGCCGTTGGGTTGGCGACACCCAGCGCGATCATGGCGGGCACGGGCAAGGCCGCCGAACACGGGGTGCTGTTCAAGAACGCGGAGGCGATTGAGAATGCCTCCAAGCTGAGGGTGATCATCTTTGACAAGACCGGCACGCTGACGAAGGGCCAGCCGTCGGTCACCGATGTGGTGGCAATGGACGACGGACGACGGACAGCGGATGACGGACGCCGGTTTGTGCTGCGGCTGGCAGCGATTGCCGAGAAGAACTCGGAGCATCCGCTGGGCGAGGCCATTATGCGCGAGGCGCAGGCGCGCGGCCTGGACATCCCTGAGGCCGAGTCCTTTAACGCCATTCCCGGTCACGGCGTTGAGGCGCGCTATCAAGGCCGGCAGATCCTGCTGGGCAACCGCAAGCTGATGCGCGAACGCGGCGTGGGCATCGCCCGCCTGCTGACCCAGGCGGAGGCGCTGGAGGGGGAGGGCAAGACGGTGATGTTTGTAGCTGTAGATGGGCAACTGGCGGGTCTGATCGCCGTGGCGGATACGCTGAAGGAGCATTCAGCCGCGGCGATTCAGCGGCTGCATCACCTGGGCCTGGAGGTCGCCATGATCACGGGCGACAACCGCCGCACGGCGGAGGCCATCGCCCGGCAGGTGGGGATTGACCGTGTGCTGGCGGAGGTGCTGCCCCAGGACAAGGCAGAGGAGGTCAGGAAGCTGCGGGCCCAGGGGCTGAAGGTGGCCATGGTGGGGGATGGCGTGAACGATGCGCCCGCGCTGGCCCAGGCCGACGTGGGGATGGCGATTGGGTCGGGGACGGACATCGCTAAGGAGACCGGGCATGTCATCCTGATCAAGGAGGACCTGCGCGATGTGGTGGTGGCGATTGAAGTGGCGAAGGCCACGATGCGCAAGGTCAAGCAAAACCTATTCTGGGCATTCGCCTATAACACGCTGAGCATCCCCATTGGCGCAGGGCTGTTGTATCCGGTGTTCAAGCTGGTGGTTAGCCCGGAATGGGCGGCGTTCCTGATGGCGATCAGTTCGCTCACGGTGACGCTGAACACACTGCTCATGCGCGGTTTCGTGCCCAGCCTGCGCCGGGAGGAGCGCCAGCGCGAGGCAGGGGCACAGCCTCTGCTTACCGCGCCTGCAGGTGGGGTGAGATGAGGGCGAAGGAGGTAAGGATGGAGCAGAGTGAATATGTGGAACGCCAGATCGCGTGGCGGAGTGCTCTCACCTATACGGCGGTCTCGCTGACGGTGGCCTTGCTCTTCTTCATCGCGGCCACGCTCAAAGGGGGGTATCCCCCTGTGGCGCGGTTGGGTGGGGCGGCCTGGGTGTTCCTGTTGACCCTGATCGTGACCATGCCGCTGGTGACCTCGTGGTTCAAGCGGCGGTATAAGGGGGCGGCATGAGGTACTTCACGGATGGTCTACGGGGATTGGGAAAGTTGGAGATCGGGCCGAATACCGCCTGGATAGAGCTGGTCATCCGTGATGTCGCCGGTGTGCCGGAGAGGGTGTTCCGATGGACGCCGTAGCGCAAGACCTGCGGAGGATAGAGGCTTCGGTTCTCGGCCTTTGGCCCGACGTCTTCCTCGGCCTGCTCGCCGCCCTGAGCCTGCTGGCGTTCTATCTCGGCGTCATCACCCTGGCGCAGGACTGGGGCCATGCTATCCAGCAGCTTGCTGCGGATGGCTGGTTTGTGGCTGCGATTATCACCGGCTTCGGCACACAGGTGGGGCTATTCAGCGCTCTCCGTCGCCTGCATCGCCAAGCGATGGCTGGCGGCCTGGTGGTAAGCACCGGCACGAGCACGGCGGCGATGCTGGCCTGCTGCGCCCACCATCTGACCGAGGTCGCGCCCATTCTGGGGCTTTCAGGCGTGGCCATCTTTCTCAACGTGTATAAGCTGCCGCTGCTGTGGCTGGGCATCGTGATGAACCTGGTGGGCATCGGTTACATGTTCCGGAAGGTGCGCTGGCAGCGCAGCCTGGCCTGTCATGCTCCTCCGCAGAGCGCTTTGCCGATTGCGCCGATTCAACCGGAGGGATACAATGCCGGGGAAGATCGCATGAAAGGAGGTGATATGGAGATGGTGAAGGACCCGGTGTGTGGGATGGAGGTGGACCCCCAGACCACGACCTTAAGAGCGGAGTACAAGGGGCAAACCTATTACTTCTGCGCCCCTGGCTGCAAACGGGAGTTTGAGAGGGACCCGGAGAAATATGTGGGGAAGGCGGCTGAGCACGCAGGGCATCACCATTAGACCCCCCTTAATGATCTGGGCGTGGCAGAGACCTGGCAGGTCTTCAAGACCTGCCAGGTCTGGTCTTCCACATAGGGCCAGGGGCGGCCTGTCAACGCCGATAGTTGAAGATCACCTTACTGCCGTCGCGCTCCAGGCTGAAAGGCAGTTCGCGCAGGCCGTGCAGCGCGGCGCGCACGTCATCGCGGCGGCTGCGCGGGCAGTACAGCAGGAGGAAGCCGCCCCCACCGGCGCCGGTGATCTTCCCTCCTAAGGCGCCCGCCTTGCGTGCCGCTGCGTACATTTCATCTATAACGCCGTTAGACACCTTGCTGGCGAGTTGCTGCTTCAGCACCCAACTCTGGTGCAGGAGTTCCCCTACGCCGTCAAAGTCGCCCGCTTGCAGCCGGTCAACCGCCTCCAGGGCCATCCGCTTGAGCGCCCGCAGCACCTCCAGCCGCTCGCCGATGTTCGCCTTTTGCTCGGTGAGCACGTCAGATGACTGGCGGGAGATACCCGTGTAGAACAAGAGCAGGTGCTCGTTCAGGCGCCGCTTGATGCCTTCGTCCAGGGCGACAGAACGCACGCTGACGTGGCCGTTGCGGCTGAAGCGTATAAAGCGCAGGTTGCCGTAGGCGGCGATATATTGGTCCTGCACGCCGATCGGTTTGCCCAGGGTATCAATCTCAATCCGGCAGGCCTCCGTGGCCAACTGCCTGGGCGTGACCGAGTGGCCCAGATAGGCGTGCATGGCGTTGAGCAGCCCGACGGTTACGCTGGACGATGATCCCAGCCCGCTGCCCGCCGAGGGGATGTCGGCCATGGTGGCGATCTCCACGCCCTTGGTGATCCCCGTCAGCTTGAGGGCCTCGCGGGCTAACTCGTGCTGCACCTGGTCCACGCTTTCCACCATTTCGGTGCGCGTGTAGCCCACGCGGATGAGATCGTCAAAGCGCTCCTTGATGATGACGTAGACGTATTTGTCTATGGCCGAACTGAGGACGCAACCGCCTTCCCGCTCAAAATACTCGCGGAAGTCGGTCCCGCCCCCGAAGAGGCTGATGCGCAGCGGTGTCTGTGTGATAATCATGCCAATACCGCCATGCAGGACGGAGGACGGACGATGGACGACCCTATTTCCTTAATTAATTTATGTCACCGAAGGTGACGTTGTGAAATAATCCGTTGAGTACCTATCCTCCGTCTTCCGTCCGTTCCACGAGTTCCTGGGGGCCCTACGCTTCTCCTCTTTGCCAGCCCAGATGGGCCAGCCCGACCTCCAGCGCCGACTTGATGCCGGCCCAGGTGTTCAGGCCCTTCAGGAAAGTCAGGATCGGGCCGGGGCGCATGGCCCACTCGCGGAAAGCGCGCCGCTGCCAGTATTCCAGTTCCTCGGCGCTCAGGCCGCCGGGGTAATCCAGGACGGTGGAGCGGTCCATGTCCACCTCCTCCCAGCGCGTGCCGGGGCGGAACCAGCCGTTCTCCACCACTTCAAAAAAGAAGGGTGTGCCCGGATAGGGCGCGGCAATGTGGAAGAGGGCGATGTCCAGCGGCAGCGCCTTGGAGAAACGGATGGTGTCCTGGATGGTCTCCACCGTCTCGCCGGGCAGGCCGATAATAAAGTAGCCCCAGTTCTTGATGCCCGCTTTCCTGGCCCAGGTCAGCGCCCGGTGGGCCTGCTCCATCTTGTAGCCTTTGTGCGCCCGCTTGAGGATGAGTTCGTTGCCGCTCTCAATGCCCCAGGAGATCACCCAGCAGCCGCTCTTGGCCATCAGGTTGATCATCTCCTCGTCCACATAGTCCACCCGGCTGTTGCAGGTCCACTTGATCTTCAGCCCCTCCTGGAGGATCAGCCTGCACAGGGTCACCACCTGGTCGCGGTTCACCGTGAACAGGTCGGCGTACATGTGAATGTTGTAGATGCCGTAGCTGTTGAGCAGCTTGATCTCCTCAACGAGCAACTCCGGCGAGCGCAGGCGGACGGAGTACTGGTAGGAGACGTGCTTGATGCAGTACTTGCAGCCCGCCGGGCAGCCGCGGCTGGTGACGATGAAGGTATATGGCCCCTTGATCATGGGCATGCGGTACTTGTCCAGCGGCAGCAGGTCATGGCGCGGGATGGGCAGGTCATCCAGGCTCTTGATGAAGGGCCGGTCCCAGTTGACCGTGATCTCGCCCTTGCGCCGCCAGCCCAACCCCTTGATGCGGGCCAGCTTGTCCTCCAGGGAGGCATCGCCATAGCTGTTGATCGGCTGCCAGGTGGGGTCGTGCTCGCGGAAGAGCTTTTCCAGCATGGGCGAGAGCGGCGCGGTGCGGTTCTCATGCGCGTCAATCAGTTCGCGCAGCGTCAACTCCGGCTCGCCCCGCAGCACATAGTCCAGCGCCGGGAAGGATTGAAGCGTCTCGCGCACCATGGGGGTGACGTGGGTGCCGAAGGCCATGGTCTTGGCGCCCAGGCTGCGCGCCAGGAAGACGCCGTACATGTCGTTGGTCAGCGTGGGCGCGGTGCACTGGGTCAGATAATACTTGGGGCGCCGGTCACGCAGGATACGCTCAAACTCATCCCAACGCATACGCTCGGCGATGGCGTCTATGATCTCCACGCTGTAATCGGGCGCGAGCAGCGCGGCCATCTGGGCCAGCGAGACCTGGGGCCAGATCATGTTCTCGCGACTGCGCCGCCCCACACGGTGCTGGGTGCGGATCCAGATGGCGCCGTCGGGCGAGGGCGGGTTGACCAGGAGCACGTCCACCTTGTGTTGATCGCTCTTGGTGATCTGGTGTTGCCACACAGCCAGGTCGGCATCCGGGAAACGGGCCGTTGGCAGCTTGGGAATCCGCCGCGTGCCGAGATTATCACGGATGTCCTGTGGAATATCCTCATGTAAGTGTATATCCATCTTTGTCCCTTCCCCTGTGTCAAACGTGAAAGGTACTCAACGGATTTTCTACAGGAATCAAGGAAATTAAGGTCACATGACGTTTCACGTTTGACGTTTTCACTCCCCATTCAAATCGTTCGCCGCGCTTAACTCCCGTTGGCTGAGTTCTGAAAGGATGCGGGCGAGGAACCACGAGCACACCAGTTGCAGGCCGGTGAGCACGAGCAACGCGCTCACGGCGGGCGCGAACCAGGGTGCCGGCGCCGTGGGCGCGGTCCAGTGGTAGCGCACGGCCAGCAAGTAGATGATCAGGCCCGCCAACCCGCTGAGCGTGCCCAGCCACCAGAAATCGCGCTCCAGGGGGTGTTTGAACAGCGGGCGGCCAAACAGCCCCTGGCGGATGTGGCGCTTATGGAACAACGACACCAGGTCGTTGAACAGCGTCCCAATAGAGAACAGGTTGACGCCTGCCACGATCAGGACCAGCGCAGCGAAGAAGCGCGGGAACGGCCATGTGCCGTCCTGGCGCAGCGCCAGGGAGACGGCGGCGACCAGGACGCCCAGGAGCGCCAGGCCGAAGCCCGCCATGCCGAAGATGCGCACCGGGTTGTAGGTGAGCGCGGTCCAGAGGATAGAGCGCAGGAAACGCACCCCATCGCGGATGACGCTGAGCTTGGAGCGGCCCACGCGCTCGCGGTAGGGGATAGGCACCTCCACCATGGCCAGGTTCTCATGCAGCGCCCGTGTGCTCATCGCCGGGGTGAAGTCCAGGCCGTCCGGCAATGGATACAGGATCGGCAGGGCCTCGCGGCGGAAGACGCGCATCCCGCTGGCGGTGTCGCGGATGCGGGCATTGCCCACCAGGCTGAGCAGCAGGGCGAAGAAGCCGTTGCCCAGCCGCCGCACGTGGGGCATCTCGCTCTCGCCGCCAGACATGCGCGACCCCACCACCAGGTCCGCCCCCCGCTCCAGGGCCACGCGGCACAGTTCCGGGAAGGCCTCGGGCGGATAGGTGCCGTCGGCGTCCAGGAAGGCCAACAAGTCGCCCTGGGCGTAGCGGAAGCCGGTTTTGAGCGCCGCGCCGTAGCCGCGATTGCGGCTGTGGCGGATCAAGCGCACCGTGTCGGGGTATGCGTTTACGTAGCGTTCCACGATGTCCGGGGTGGCGTCCTGGGAGCCGTCGTCCACGACGATGACCTCCAACGGCCCGACGCCCACGGCGAGCAAGGCCGCCCTGGTGGCCAGGACGCGCTCAAGGATGGCACCGATGCCCGCCTCCTCGTTGAGCGCGGGGATGACGACGGAGAGCGCCGACGCCCGCACGGACTCATAGACGCTCGCCTGCGCCCTCGGAACTTCGGTGACTTCCTTAGCGATAGATGGTTGCCCGCTGAAAGCTGGCTGCGCGATTGATGCCATTGGTTCCAATTTCCTTAATCACACGGGCGGGGACCCCCGCCACGACGGTGTGCGGCGGCACGTCCCGCGTCACCACTGCCCCGGCGGCGATGACGGCGCCTTTGCCGATGCGCACGCCGTCGGTGATAATGGCCCCCGACCCAATCCACACATCATCTTCAATGACAATGCCCTGAGCGGTGATACCCTGCTCAATAAAGGGGCGCGTGGGGTCGTCAAACACATGGTTTACCGCCACGATCTGGGTGAACGGCGACGTATACACCCGGTCGCCGATGGTCACGCCGCCCTGCCCCCGAATGACGGTGAACTCGCTGATCAACCCGTCGCGCCCGATCTTGATCCCGGAGTGGGGCATGTTGCGGAAGTTGTACACGTGCAACTCGGCGTGGTGCATCACCAGCGTGTTTTCGCCGATCTCCACCCCGTTAGGGCAGGCGTGAATGTACACCCCCTCGTCCAGGTACACGCCGCGCCCCAGGCGGATGTGGCTGGCGAAGCGCAGGCGCACGCCCGCCTCAATCGCCACCAGCCCGTCCATCTTCAGGATCAGCCGATATAGCAGCGCCCGCAGGCCGATGCCGATGATTGTCGGCACCCAGCCCACCAGGGCGAACAGCGTTTGCTCCAGGAGGTAGCGCGGCAGGCTGGCCGCCTGGCGACTCAGATAAAGCCGAATGCCTCCATTTGCCCTCATAGCGCGCATCGTTTCTTCACGGCTGAAGCCGTTCCTACCCGTTAGGACGGAGGAGGGGGAGACGAAGTACCCCGTCCTCCGTCGTCCGTCCTAATAGGCCCCCTGCTTTCGCAGCACCGCCGGTATGGTCTGGTACAGCAGCCACAGGTCCAGCCAGATGGAATAGTTGCGGATATAATGCAGGTCCAGCCGCACCCGTTCCGGGTAGGGGATGTTGCTGCGCCCGCTCACCTGCCACAGGCCGGTGATGCCCGGCTTGACCGCCAGCAGGCTGAGGTAGCGCCGCCCGTAGTGGCCGATCTCCTCCGCCGTGATCATGCGCGGGCCGACCAGGCTCATCTCGCCACGCAGGACGTTGAAAAGCTGGGGGAGTTCATCCAGGCTGGTGCGCCGCAAGATGCGCCCGGCCCGCGTGATGCGCGGGTCGTTCTTCAGCTTGCCGGTCTCGCGTAGCTCTCGCTCCAGTTCCGGGTGCTGGCGCAAAATCTCATCGCCGTTGATCACCATGGTGCGGAACTTGAAGGCGTCAAATAACTTGCCGCCCGCGCCGACCACGCGTCGCCGGTAGATGACCGGGCCGGGCGAGTCCAGCTTCACCCACAGGGCGATCAGGGTGAACACGGGCAGCAGGGCGATGACGGCGAGGCCGGCGAGCACATAGTCCATCAGCGTCTTCAGCACCACGTCCAGCCCGGTCAGGCGCATCCTGTTCGGGCTGAGCAGGGGCACAGAGCCGATCTCCTTGACGCGCATGCCCGTCGCCATGATCTCATAGGTGCCTGAAGACAGACGCAGGGTGACATCCGGCACGGTGCCGAAAGTCACGAACAGGTCAAAGAGCTGCTCCCGTGACAGCGCCGTTGTAGCCACAATGATTTCTTCTACGCCGGTGCGGTCCACCAGGTCACGCAGCGAAGTGGGAGGCCCGATCACACGCAGGCCGGGCACGATCTCCTCGCCCTCGTGCCGGGCGTCGTCCACAAAGCCGACCAGGCGCAGGCCCGACCGCGGCGCCGCCAGGATTTGCTCGGCAATCGCCTGGGCCTCTTCATTGGCGCCGACGATCAACGCCGGGGTCACCAGCCGCCCGCTGGCCCGCAGCCGGTACACCATGCGGCGCATGGCGAAGCGCCCCATGCCCACAAAGGCGATGGTGGATAGCCAGGCGAGCAACAGCCAGGCACGGGCGATGACGAAATCAGGATAGAAGAAGCTGCCGAAGATCAGCGCCATCATCCCCAGGCTGGCGCCGTAGACCACATACTGATACTCGGTGGCCCCTCCCCACAGCGAGTTGACGTCGTACAGGCGCACCGCGGCGAAGAGCGCCAGTTGAACCGGGATGAGGGCCAGGCTCAAGCGCAGGTAGGACTCAATCGGCGAGACGGGCGGCTCATAGAACAGGGGGAAATGGATGGCGAAACGCATGTAAGTGGCGACAACGAGCGCCAGCCCGATCGCTGTTGTGTCCAGTAAGATGAGGACGGCCAGGAGCCAGCGCTGGCGGGTGGCCCGGCTGGCACTGGCGGCCAGGCGTCGCTGTTGAGCTTGCTGCAGGAGAACGTAGCTGTCCATTTTCCTTAACTTATGTCACCGAAGGTGACGTTGTGAAATAATCCGTTGAGTACCATCACAGCCTCTACTCAACCATCATCGTTGGGGGGGAGGAGATAGAAGTTCCTGAGAACTCATAGGAACTCAGAGGAACGTCCCTGAGTCCCCACGCGTTCACCTGAGTTCCGATGAGTTGAGCGGCGAAGCGAGCGTGGCGCGAAACCGATTCGCCGTTGGTCAGTTCCGGGTAGATCTGCGCCGTGTTGGCCAGGTAGAGTCCCGCTACCGGCGTCGCTACCGGCGGGATCAAATCCAGCGAGTTGAGCGGGTGGATCGGCTCCACGTAGCGCTCGCGGTGGATCAGCATATGCCGGATAGCCCCCCGGTCAAAGTCCGGGAACATGCGTTCCAGGTGGCCCAGCCAGGTCTCCCGCACCTCGTCATCGGAGAGGCGAAACCAGGTGCTCTCCGCCTGGGTGTACTTGGGCAGATAGACCAGGTGGTAGCCGCCGACATACTGCGGGTCAATGTAATTCGTCGTCTCAATCACGCCGGTGAAGGGAATCCGGTCGTCGGTGATGTTCAGCGTCCAGTACTCTGAGAGGGGGCGGTCCAGCACGAGAAGCGGACAGACGATGCCCATATAGCGCGTCCTGCCCAGGAACTCACGGTATGCCTCAGGCAGGCCGGGGGCCAGCCGCAGGAAGAGCGGCGTCTGGACCGTCGCCACGACCGCATCAAAGGGCAGCACCTCGCCGCCGGGCTGCCAGGCCGCCTGGGCAGAGCGGCCGTTGGCCGGGTGCCCCAGCCGCAGGCCCTGCAACTCGCCGTCGCGGACGACGATCTCCGCGATGGGTGTGCGCAAGTGCACTTGCCCGCCTGCTGCCTGCACCCGCTCAGCCAGGGTGGAGACGAGCGTAATGTAGCCGCCGATCAGGTGGCCTGCCATCTCCTTCTGCTCGGCGCCGGTGCGGGTGGAGGAGACGCGGTTGATGCGCGCCCAGATGTAGGTCGCCGGTGTGTGGGCGAAGTCGCCGTCAAACTTGGCCTTAAGCAGAGGCCGCCAGATAGTCTCAAACAGGTGGCGTCCGCCCAGCCGCACCAGCCAGTCCTCCAGGCTGACGCTCTCCAGGTGATGCCAGTCGCGCACCAGGCGAGCGCCGACCACCGTGAGGCCCAGCCGGAAGCGGTCCACCCAGGTCAACGGGGGGAACATCAGGAAGTCGCGGATGTTGTTCATGGGGTAGATGCGCCCCTGGTGGTAGAAGCCCATCTTCGTCTCGCGGAAGCGCAGCCGGTCGGCGATGCCCAGTTCCTCACATAGCCCGCGCAGGTGGCTATCGGAGGAGAGGATGGCATGATAGAAGCGGTCAATGGCCACCCCGTCCAGGTAGATCGGCCCGGCCAGGCCGCCGAGGTTATCCGAGGCCTCAAACACCTCCACCCTGGCCCCTGCCTTTGTCAGGAAGTAGGCCAGGCTCAGGCCCATGATGCCGCCCCCCACGATACCTACACTGCCCAGATACGCCATCCGCGTTCCCCTTATCCTGCCGTCATGCCAGCGCAGCCGTGGCTGGCTGGTGTAGCCAACTCGTCGCCAAGCGATGGTCTGTAAGCGCTTGCTCCAGGGTGTCCGCGATGCGTTGGGCTGCGCCGGGCCGGACCTTCTGCCCGGCCTGGCGGGCCTGGGCCAGCCGCCGGGGCGAATCCAATATCTCCCGCGCCCGGCGCAGGATCTCGTCTTCCTCCACGCCGATCAGCGTGTTGATGCCGGCCTCCACGTACTCCATCCATTCCGTCTCGCGGCGCAGGATCAGCGCGGGGGTGCCCAACGCGGCGGCTTCCTCCTGCAACCCGCCGGAGTCGGTCATAACTGCTCTGGCGTGCCTGACCAGGCACAGGGCGTCCAGGTAACCCACCGGTTCAATCAGCCGCAGGTGCTCGGCCCAACGCACCCCGGTGGGCAACACCGCCCGCGTTCGCGGGTGCACTGCGAATACAAAGGTGTAATCCGCCGCCAGGTGCCGCACCGCCGACAAGATCGGCCCCAGCCTCTCCGGGCGGGTGTTCTCGGCGCGGTGGATGGTCAAGAAGATGTACTCCCCCGGCGTGAGGCCCAGCCGTTCCAGGAGAGTTGAGCGCTTCTCGGCCAGGGGCGCGTTGCGCAGACAGGCGTCAATGGCGGTGGAGCCTACGACGCAAATGCGGCTTTCCGGCAGCCCCTCGGCGAGCAAATAGTGTTTGGCCCTGGCATCGGGCGCAAACAACCACTGGGCGCAGCGGTCCACGAGCACCCGGTTGATCTCCTCGGGCATCTCCCAGTTGAACGAGCGGCAACCCGCCTCCACGTGGGCCACCGGGATGCCGCGCTTGGTCGCGGCCAATGCCCCGCCCAGCGTGGTATTGGTATCGCCCTGGACGATCACGGCGTCGGGGCGTTCGCGTTCCAGCACGTCTTCCAGGGCGATGAGCAGGCGGCCCACCTGCTCGCCGTGCCGCCCGGAGCCGATCTCCAGCGTGTACTGGGGGGGCGGCAGGTGCAGTTCCTCAAAGAAGATGCCGTCCATGACGTAGCTATAGTGCTGGCCGGAGTGCACGAGCACGTGGTCAAAGCGCTCTTCCAGAAGCGGCAAGAGCGGCGACAGCTTGATGATCTCCGGGCGCGTGCCCAGGACGGTCAGCACTTTGACCACGTCTGCCTCTCGCTACTTGGCTTCCAGGCCGGAGGTGCGCGGCGCAGGGGCGCGGGCAGGCTCGGCCCACGCCTGGCCCTTCAGGCGGGCGGCCACCTGGCGCGCCAGCAGGCGCATCTGATAGCGCAGGTGGTCGCGCATGATCCGGGCCACCTTCGCCTTGGACTGCCCATAGCGGCGCACGTTCAAGACGAGCGGCACCTCCGCGACGCGGTAGCCCTTCAGCCGTGCCTCCACCAGCATCTGGGTCACGGCTAAATAGCCCCTGGACCCCCAGTCCACGTTCTCCAGCACGGCCCGGCGGTAAGCGCGGAAGATGGCGGTGTAGGTGTAGATGTGCCGGTCCACCAGCAGCCGGTAGATCAGCGAGCAGCCCCGGCTGAGCGCCAGCCGGTAGGCGGGCAACACCCCCACCCCGCCCTGGGGGTGGTAGGGCGAGGCCGTGACGACATCCACGTCGGGGCCTAGTGCGGCCAGCAGCCGCGGGATAGAGGCGAAGTCATATGTCCCGTCGCTGTCGGTGGTCACGATCACCTGGCCGCGCGCGGCCTTGAGGCCAGTGCGCAGCGCCTGGCCCAGCCCTTGATTGTGGGGGTGGCGCACGATCTGGCTGTTGAGGTCGTCAGCGAACGCCGCCTGGAGGCGCTCAAAGGTGGCATCGGAACTGCCGTCGTCCACGAAGACGATCTCAACCTGCCGACCCTCCTGGCGCAGTTGGGCCACCACCGGCTTCAAACGCTCGGCCAGGTGAGGGATATTGTCCTCTTCATTAAAGCACGGGATGATGATTGAGATGTCCATTCACTTGCCTGTCCGGATTCATCCACTGTTTTAGGTTGTTCATCAAATGCTGGTCATTCTCCTGGATGCCCGCCAGCGGCATTATTCAGGCAGAGGCATCCTCTCTCGCAGGTCGGGCTGTGACAATGCTGGATACAACCCACCCGGCGAAAAGTATAGTTGAGAGTTGTTAGATTACGGGGTGGTTTGGGTTAGAAAAAGTGATGATCATCATCTTAATCGTGGACCGCCCCCTCCAGGTCAAGATATTTCTCTCGGTACACTTTCCCCTTAATAGGATAGCAGAGAACGATCAGATTATGGTGGTGGTTTGGTTAGACTTTTGTTAGAGGCCGGATGGGAGCAAGCGTCAGTCAGGCGCCCCTGAGTCGCGGAATAGGACGCCGTAATAGCGTTGCATGAACACCCGCAGGGCGGTGTGGATGCGGTCGGGGCTGAAGCGCGTCTGCAGGGAGCGGAGGTCAAAGACCAGGCTGTGGGGGGGCGGTGACCAGCCGGGGCAGTTCACCAGGAAAATCTGGCGGGCGCCGGCGATGGCTTCCATCTCATCGGCGGGGATCCCGGTGGAAGGCACCAGGGTGATGGCATAGGCCTGCCCCCGCCAGCGAAAGCGCAGCGTATGCCCTTTGTCCTCAATCTCCTTCAGGCCCAACTCGCGGCGCAGGCCGATCTCCGCGAAGTCACGCAGCATCTGAAGGGCTGCTGCGTCCACGCGCCGGGGGGACATCTTGCGCCTGACCTGGTCCATGTGGCGGACCACCTGGGCGGGGTTGCCCTCCACGATAGAGCCTGGGGGGATCGCCTGCGTGACGACCGATCTGGAATTCACGAAGGTGTCATCGCCGATCTCCACGCCGGGGTGGATGAACACGCCCGCCGCGCACCACACCCGCTTGCCCAGGGTCACGCCGGCCCGTTTGACCCAGTAGCCCTCCGTGTAAGGGAGGAACGAGCCATGCGTGAACACCATGCAGCGCGGCCCCAGAGCGGACTCGTCCCCCAGGCGCACCTCTTCATCGGCGTTGATCAGGCTCTGCGGGCCAATATAACATTCATCGCCCACGATCAGGCCGGATGAGCCGTAGATCAAGGTAAAGCTGCTGATCTCGCTGTAGTTGCCTAACCGCAGGTCACCATCCAGGCGGATGAGCGTGAAGGGACGGATGGCGCTGTGCTGCCCCAACTCCACCCGGCGCCCTACGACCGCCGAGAACCAGCCGATGTGGGCGTGAGGGCCGATCTTGGCTGCGCAGAGCCAGCGCAGCAGCCACTTCTTGAGAAACGGAGGGCTGACGAAGATCAGCCCGAAGAGCAAGGCCCTCATGTCTCTAGGAAGATCGGCGCGCCTGGGCGGCTCACGCGGTCACAGATAGCGCAGAATGCTCTGCGGGTGGCGCCGTCGCAGCCGGTTATAGGCCCCGGCCAGCGGCACTAACACGACCAGGCCACCCAGCCACGTCGTGTAGGTGATGAGGATGGCGGGGAACGGCAATTGGAGCGGAGCGACCAATCGGGCGATGGCACCGTAGACGACAATGTGGGCCACGAAGAAGAACAGCGATGCCTGGCCGCAGGTCACCAGCCATTTCAAAGGGCGGTGTTCCAGCCAGCTCTCACAGGCAAACAACGCGGCCAGCGTGAGCGCGGAGAGGCCCAGGTTAAATGTCAGGAAGGTCAGGCTGGGGGGCGTTTTGCTCATGATGAAGAAGAAGTGCCAGGGCTGATCGGGGGTATAGGGTGTCAGGTCGCCGAACCCGCCGTTCCAGCGCAACACCAGCCATATGCCCAATAAGGCGACCCCGATCCCCACCCATGTCCGTGCGCGGCGTAGCGCCGGCAGGGACAACCATTGGCCCAGGATAAAGCCGAGGGCGGGCAGGGGGAACCAGCCCAGGATGGAGAACTCCACTGCCGGCCAGGTCTTGGTGCTGTAGCTCCACAGGAGCGCCTGCCAGAAATCCCCGGTCTGGCTGAGCGGGAGCGCCACCTGGGGGAGCAATGCCTGGTAGGTCAGCAGCAGCGCCAGCGTGAGGACGGCGAACACAGGGATAGGTAAGAAGCGAGCCAGGCTGAATATGACCATAGCGATGGCGATGCTCAATAGCACGTGGGTATAGGGGTTGAACCCGGCCCAGGCGATGTCGCAAATGGTCAGGTCCAGCAGGATGAGGACGCCAGCGCGGATGAGCAGATAGCGGGTGATCTCCCACTCCGAGACCCCCGCCCGGCGGCGCCCGGCGATGAGCAGCGCCAGGCTGGTGCCGACGAGCAAGAAGAAGGTGGGCGCAGTAATATTGGCGATCAAGCCGGAGACCCAGTGAGGCCAGCTTAAGAGTACGGCGGGCTGGCCGCCATAGGTCTCGGCCTGGAGGGGCCTTCCCAGGAAGTAGGCGATATGCCGAACCGACATCGCCAGAATCGCCACGCCGCGCAGCGCGTCAATCGCCAGGATGCGCCCCCGCACGGCGGCCTGGGGCACGGCGACCGCTCCGGCATGGGCTGGGGCCACTATAGTGGCCGATCTCCGGCTGAGGCCAGGCCACAGGCTGGCCAATCTCATCAAGCCACGCCGCAGCGAATTTACCACTATCTCTGTCCCATTGATCATTTATACCACCCTATGTCATAGCTGAAATAGACAACGGTTGTTCGGGCGAAACCTGCTCTGCTCTCCCCTGGTTCAATCCGTCACTGGCGCGAACCAAGGCGGTATAACGCCCGGCCCAGTGCTCGGCGACCTGAGCGGGGGTGGCGAACCAGAAATCGCCGCGGCTCAACAGGTACTCCCACAAGGAGCGGTAGGTGGCTGCCCAGCCTGGGAACAGGGCCTCGTCAAAGACATACTCATGGATATCAATCAGCAGGCAGCCGCCCTGTTCAGCCGTGCGGTCCGCCAGGTGGCGGAGCAATTCCAGCCGATCCCCCGGATTATACCGCCGCAGCCGGAACAGTTGGTCATCCATCCAGGCTGTGGGGATTTGCAATGTCTTCAACTCGCGCCGTTCCGCCTGATGGAAGGGGAAGAAGGGACAGGAGAGTCCGCGCCGCCAGCCCAGATAGCGGTCATGGATCAGCGAAGCGTCGTATTTCAGGCCGATCTGCTCATGGATCAGCAGCGTCTCTTCTACATCGTCGGGATTCAGGTGCCAATAGTGGTGGCGATTGCCCACCACCGGCTGGCCGCTGGCCTCTTCCAGCAGCCGCTTCTCGGCGGCGAATTTTTCCCGGCTGTGGTAAGCCAGATAGCTGGCCTGCAGGCCGATCTCAAAGCCTTCCTGGGCCAGGGAACGGAATAACTCGCGGAAGCGCGGTGAGGTGATGTCGTAGAAGGGGTCCGGTGTGCCTGTGGCGAATTCCAGGAGCGAACCCCGGCGCGGCACGAAGTAGAACGCCGAGCGTATGCCCCAGCGCTTCTCCATGTCCGTCCAGGCGGGAAATTGCCAGTGCGTGCGCCGGCCCGCCAGCACCGCCAGGGCGGGACCTGCCCCCCGCCAGCCGTTGCGCCTGACCACCCGCAGCGGCTCCAGCCAGCGTTTGACCTCCGGATAATCTACATCGTGACCTACAACGGCGGCGGCGCGTTTGCCCGGCGGCCAGCGCGGCACAGGCGGCGGACACCCCAGGTCACGCAGAACCTTCTCAAGCCAGATGCCGATCTGCGAGGCCGGTGCCAGGCGCAGAACTCCATCGCGCAAGACCGCCGTGCCGGTTAAGTCCAGGAATCCATGCTTATCTCTGGGCCAATAGCGCTCCTCCTGGCCGGTGACCAGCCAGAAGACGTCAAAAATGAGATCGCGTTGGCAGACCCAGTGGCCTTCGCCGGCCCGGATCAGGTCGGGGGCTGCGATTTCCCCCTCAAAAAGAGGGTGTGAGAGGCTGTCATCGGATCTCAGACAACTCAGACGGTAGGCCGCCGGTCGCGCCCAGGCGGCCGGGTTGGCCCGAATACACAGGGAGGCTTGCGGGGCCTCATCCGGATCGCGCACAAAGGCCACATCGCAAGGGCTGCCTACAGGGACCTCCTCCCAGGCCCAGCCGATGCCTGTCAACAAGAGGCGCCAGGTCCAGTGGATCTCGGGGCCGTGCGCTTCGGCTAAATATGGATCAATCGCGATACGAAGTCGGTATGCACTCATACGGGCCATCTCACAGCGCTATCTATTAATTCCAAGGCTGATCCGTTAGTCCCTCTCCTATGGCCAGACAGGGGGCACGCCGGTGGCGCTCAGGCAGACAATGTAGGGGAAGCCTGGCGTCGTGGGGAAGTTGTTGCCCAAGCCGAACACATTGAGCCAGACCAGTGGGTTCTGACGCGTTGCGTCCCAGTCCAATGCCTGAATCACTGTGATGTCTGGGATGCCGATGGCGTCCGATAGTTGGTCGGCTGTCGTCAATGCCCCTTGGTCAAATGGCAGGGAGATAAAGTTCAAAGCGCAGCCACGCGCTGCCCCAGGCGATAAGCCGAAAGACACCTCCCCTGGTTCCGGCACGCGCCCGACGAAGGTCGTCACGGGCGGGGCGTCCCGATTCAAGGTCATCAGGATGAAGTCACCGGTAGCGATGGCGAAGTTGTCACCGAAACCGAACCTGTGATCCCAGGCCAGGAAGGTCTGCCGCGAGGCGTCCCATTTTAGCAGTTGTCTGACAGTGGCGAAAGGAACACCTCCCTCGGCCTCAATCCAGTTTGCCAGGCCTTCGGCATCGGTAATCACGGCGGAGACGTCCAGCGGGATAGCCAGGTCATTCAGTGCGGCGCCTCGGATTGATCCGGCTGTGAGCGCCACATCAAACTCACCCACGCGGTTGTCGCACAGTGTCTCACCGGTGGGATGAACAGCGCTGACCCGATATGAGTAGTTCATGGTCGGGTCGCCTGTGACACCTGTATCGGTGTAGGTCAGGTCGGTTGTGGTGGCATAGGGCGTGCTGGGGACGAAGTAAGGCGTCGTGCCACGATACACCCGGTAGGCGGTCGCATTGGGGGCCGCTGTCCAGGACAAGACGACATCGCTGCTGCGCTTCGCAGCGCTTAACCTGCACGGTTGGGGCGGTGCGGACGTAGATGTTGGAGCAGGTGTGTTCGTCTGTGTGGGCGTCGCTGCCGGTGTTGACGTTAGCGTCAGTGAACGGGTCGGCGTGGCGCTTAGCACCGGTGTGGGTGTGCTTGTGCTGCCCGTGAAGGGTGAATCGGTGGAGTAGACCGGGCCAGCCGGGGGAGCACCCCCATAGCGACACACCCCAGGGCTCGGCCCCCCAACCGCCCCAGAACTGTCTACGACGATGCCTGTGCACGCCCCCTCCGGCCCCTCATCCAGATGATACAACGCCGCCGTATAGGGGTCGGGCGTGAACGGCTGGGAGGGGGGCGTGAACGCGCCGCTGTAACGCAGCACGGTGGACAGGCGCACCTCGTCCAACCAGCCACTGTAGGAGGGGTACGCCGGCCCGGCATCGTGCTTCTCCGCCCCCAGCACCAGATAGGGGTCATTGGGATAGCTTGTGGCCCGCCCATCCCGATAGCTGACATCCCCATCCGGCCCATCCCCCTGCACATCCACCTGCCCATCCACGAACAGGCGCAGGAAGCCGTCGGCGCGGCGGCGGGTGAGGGCGATGTGATGCCAGGCGCCATCGGCCACCAGGCGGGCGCCGCACAGGGTGGTGCCGCTTGTGCCGTTATGGACGCCGAAGGCGATGCGGCCATTGGCGAGGGAGAGGCCGAAGTCGCCGAAGTCGCCTGGGCCCCAGACGTCACGGTCAAACAGGATGTTGCCGTAGATCCAGTTATCGTTGCCGGGGGTGCAGGGGGGGCTGGGGTTTTGGGGGAGTGTGGCTTTGACCCAGGCTTCCAGGGTGAAGTCGGAGGCGCCGACATCGGCGGGGACGTGGGGGTCAATGGGGATTTTGACGCGGTCAATGTCGTTGACCCCATGCCCGTAAAAGCGCAGGGAGTAACCTATCCCGCTTTGGGCTGTCACCCAGGGTTTGTGAAATAGAAGCAAAGCGACGGAGCCCGCTATACTCATGAGCACAGCCGTTCTAGCCCACCATTTTCTATCAAAATGTGCCGCCCAGGGCGATAGAGCCATCGCGCCATCCTAGGGCAACAGGGGAACCCTGCCTGCTTTGATCATAAAGGTAGGGAAACAGCAAAGGCCGGGTTAATGAATGGATAGATTCGTCCTCTGGCTGTTCCCTGACCTTACATTGGTTTTCCAGCCAACCCAGCAGGCTGCGCCAGGCGTCCTGGCTGAATTTCTCCGGCCAGTCCGGCGCTGACCAATCCAGCGGCCCATCCGAGATGTCAAATAAAGTGTGCTCCGTATGGGGTGCGATAAAGTAACTGGCCCCATAGGCGTAGGCCGCCTGATGCGCCTTCACAGCGTCTTCGCCCAGGGCCGCCAGATCAGGCTCGCTATCCGAGATGATGATGTGGAGCGGGGCCTGGATCGCCAGGATGTCTTCTCCTGGCAGCAGGCTGGACAGGAGCACCACCCCCGCTGGCCGGTGGATCTGCGCGAACCCTTCAAATCGCCCGGCCAGGATGCGCGTGCCGATGCTCTGGGCAACGATGAAGACGCGGCTCATGTCAATCCCATCCTGCGCCACAGCCGCCCGGTAGGCCGCCAGGGCATCCCTGTCCTCGCAACAGCCATATGTGCCCTCGCTCCGTCCGGTGCCGCGCTTGTCAAAGCGAAAGACGGCGTAACCGGCGGGGACCAGGCGGGCCGCCAGGTACTGATACGCATCGCGGTCCACTGCGCCCGAATGGTGGATGATGAAGACCAGCGGCGGGTTGGCTTGACCGGGCGGCCGGTCAAGCTGCCCGGCCAGGCGCGTGCCATCTTCACTTTGGAACGAGACCTCCTGGGCCACTGACTCAAACGGGATGCGCTTGAAATCCGCCTGCGTTCTCTGGTCTGCGGGTATGGCTGGGCCAGCGCAACCGACCATCCATATCAGTGCGGCCAGCATAGCCCCCACCCGCCCAGGCATAAACATTGCAGCCACTGTGACTTTCCCAAAGAGTGCATTTGCCCTTTATGAGTACGTAGCCACGATCTGGTGAAGGCCGGCCTTCACAGAGATACCGGCGTAGTTGCTCCCGCTCAGGTGGCGTTCATGATAAGCCACTGCTGTGCCATCTACCTCCGCCTGCACCAGCCTGGCCTCCCCCTGTTGCGGCGGGATCAAGACGGTTAACTCCGCCTGGAGGGTTGGCGAAGCCATCAGGCGGAAGCTCAAGCGCCGCCCGGACGGATCCCAGTGTATCTGATCCAATGTCGCCTCGTGCCTGGCCTCGGTGAAGCTCAACCATTCCGCAGCCGACCAGATAGGGATACCTTGCGCTGCCGCGTAATCCAGCGTGCTCTCCAGCCAGCGCCCTGCCTTCACAGCCAGATCCCCGCCTATAGCGAATGGGTCAATATGGAACTGCGCCGCCACAGCGCTATAGCTGCCGGCGAGGCTCTGTTGAAGCACTGTCCGCGCGATCTCTACAGCGGCTTCCACTGGAATGTCTGCGCCGCCCAATCCCCAGGGCATGCGGATGAGTTGTTCATCCACGAGTTGCGTCGGTTGCTGATAGATGTTCAGAATGCGGCCGTGCTCGTCCACAAACCGCATGGGCAGGCCGCTGCCGGTGAAATGGCCGTACCTCCATTCCCCCGCCTGGTCCCGGAACGCAGGCCCATAGTGATAGTAGTCCAGGTTCATGCGGATGCCGTAGCTGGCCTGGAGCCGCGCCGTTTCCACCCAGCCTGTCCATAGAATGCGGTGCGTCCGCACCGTGGGGGACACCGGCCCATAGCCCCGGCCGGTGAACTCCTTCCAATAACGCTGCCAGCCCGCTTCCAGCCCCTCTTCCACGTAAGGGTGCAGGGTGAATTCGTGCCCCCGCGCCCGCCAGGCGGCGACCTGCGACGGCGTGGGAAGATCGGCTGAGGCTCCGGATAGATCGGCCACCCATGACTGCACCCTTTGTATTGTGCGCCGCCAGTCATTCATCAAAGGAGGGGCGTAATAGATGGACATATGGCCCTGGCGTTGTTCCACACGCGCCAAGACATCCTCAATGACAGAGGCGGGGCTTTGATGGGAGTCGCCGGTGGCGATGAGCATCCCCCCTGCCGCGCCCGGAAAGTACCACAGGCGCGGCAACGGCATCACGTCGGAGAGCATCTCGCTGATTAGCCGGCTTAAGAGCCGCATTTGCTCATCCGCCTGAGGGATGGCGATGCGGTCAAGATCGACCCAGCCGACGAAAGCGTCCTGCGCCCGCACGCCGTCGCGGCCATCCCGCTCCTGATTGGCCCAGGCGGGGTTGCCCTGGCGCATATACGCCACGCTACGCCCCAGGTCATAGGCCCACATGGCGGCCTGCCCCTGCCCGTAGCGATGCAAGCTCACCGCCGGAAAGTCTGTGCGCGCTTGGGCGCTGTCGGCCAGCCAGGCCACGGCCTGAGCACCGGCCAGGCGGTAATGGTCGGCGCTGCCGTGGAATTGCAGCGCTTCAGCCACACCCCCCCGGCCCACAGGGTGGCCGGTGTCCACTTGAAGGTAGCCCTCAGCGGTGTTGCCCGCAACGCGTTCAAGGCCCAGGAGGGGGGCCAGGTGGACATCGGGCCGCATGGCGATCAACCGCCCGCCTCTGGCCACATAGCTTTCCATCAATTCCACCTGGGCACGGTCAAGAGGCCCTTCTGCCAACAGCACCAGGCGGAATCGTTCCAGGGTAGCGCTGTTCACAGCAGACAGGGGGGCCACCTGGAAACAGTTCAGTCCCTCGGCGCGCAGGATCTCCCCCAGGTAGGCGCCGAAGGGGTTCTCCGCGCGTTCGTTGATCAACAGCAAGAGGGGGCCGGCCATCTCGCCAGAGGAGAGGGGCCGCGTTGATTCGTCTACCGCATAGGGGGAGGTGGCGCGGGGGAATTCGCCTCCTCCAACGCGGACCAGGCCATAGCCCAGCGCGGGCAACGTCAAGACGCCGGCGGCCCCTATCATCTTCAGGAAGTCACGCCGGCTCAGTTTCGGTCGGGATGTCGTTATCGTTTCCAACTCAGAACCATTTCACGATGACAGGGAGATACAGGTATCTTTCCAGGCGGTTAAACGGTGAATCGGTGGAATAGACCGGGCCAGCCGGGGGAGCACCCCCATAGCGACACACCCCAGGGCTCGGCCCCCCAACCGCCCCAGAACTGTC
>ERZ511473.933-NODE-933-length-33360-cov-4.705285_pt1 | contig 33360 bp, 34 predicted proteins | sample MGYA00374947_ERZ511473 | MGnify/ENA primary metagenome ERZ511473 (study PRJEB26303, sample SAMN06343854) | sediment metagenome | isolation source: hot spring sediment | place: Canada: British Columbia | collected 2012-09-26 ... | reverse complement strand
GGGACCCAGCACGCCGAACACGCCGCCGGCCGGAATGCGCAGCGACAAGCCGTCCAGGGCGCGCACCGCGCCGTACGTCTTGACGAGGCCGTCGGCCTCCAGGGCGAAGCTCATGCGGAGCAGGTTCCGGCGGCGGTCATGCGGGCGACTCCCTGAAAGGTGCGGGGACTATGGCCGGGCGGCCCCGCATCGCCAAGTTAAGTCGCGGACATCAAGCTGTAACCGGGCTTCCCGTATAGCCGACGGTTTCCAGGAACGAGGTGTGTGGTGCCCGGTATGTGTCGCTTGATGGTCGCGTTCATGGCCTTTTTGTTGAGCGCCTGCGTATCGGCGCCGACGGCGCCGACGGCGAGGGCTCCGCTGACCATCCTGATCTCGATGGACGGCTTCAGAGCCGACTACCTGGACCGTGGTAACACCCCGACCCTCGGCGCCCTCGCGGCCGATGGCGTTCGCGGCGCCATGCGGCCGTCGTTCCCGTCCCTGACCTATCCGAACCACTACACGCTGGTCACCGGCAAGCGGCCGGATCACCACGGCATGGTGAACAACACGCTGGAGGCCGAGGAAATCCCCGGTGTCGACTTCAAGATGTCCAACGAGGACGCGGTCGGCGACGGACGCTGGTGGGACCAGGCCAAGCCGATCTGGGTCAGCGCCGAGCAGCAGGGTGTCCATGCCGGCACCGTGTTCTGGCCAGGTTCGGAGGCCGAGATCGACGGCGTGCGTCCTAGTCGCTGGAAAGTCTTCGACATAAAGATGCCGTCCAATGATCGGGTCGACACCCTGCTGTCGTGGATCGACGCCAAGGATCCGCCGCTGGGCTTCGCCACCCTCTATTTCGACCGTGTCGACACCCAGGGCCACCATTACGGCCCGGACTCGCGCGAGGTGAACGCCGCCGCCGCCGAAGTCGACGCCGCGATCGCCCGGCTTATCGCCGGCCTCAAGGCCAGAGGGCTTTACGAGACCACCAACATCGTCGTCGTCGCCGACCATGGCATGGCGCCTCAGCCGCTGAGCGGTCTGGTGGACGCGGCGACCTTGATTGATCCAGCCAAGGTCAAGTTCGTCAGCGCCGGTTCGATCGTCGGCCTGCGGGCCTTGCCGGGCTTCGAGGCCGAGGTCTCGGCGACGATGCTGAAGGCTCATCCGCATTTGACGTGCTGGGAGAAGGACAAGATCCCGGCGCGCTACGGCTATGGGACCAATCCGCGCGTGCCGCCGATCGTCTGCTTGGCCGATCTGGGTTGGTACTTCACCAGCCCCAGCGCCTTGAAAAAACGCATGGCCGAGCATCCGCGCGATGGCGGCGCGCACGGCTACGACCCCTACGACCCGACCATGCTGGCGGTCTTCGTCGCCCATGGACCGGCCTTCAAGCCTGGCGTCGTGCTGCCGGCGTTCGACAATGTCGACGTCTATCCGTTGCTGACCCGTCTAATTGGGGTGAAGGGCGACAAGGGAGACGGCTCTCTGCGGCCCCTGAAGCCGGCGCTGCGCTGACGGTTCACCAATGGCGTTACGATCGATCTAAACGGTCTCGCTTGCATATATAGTTTCGATCTGCGTTAAATATTGCGGATATTCGAAACGGAGCTTGGCCATGACCCGCACCGCCCTGACCTCGGCCCTCTGCTATCGTGCCCCCAAGGCCGCGCTGAAGTTTCTGGAGGCGGCGTTCGGCTTCGACCTGGTGATGCTGATCGAGGACAACGAGGGAAATCTGGCCCATTCCGAAATGAGCTTCGGCGACAGCCTGATCATGATCGGCAACGAGTGGACCGCCCAGCACAAGAGTCCGGCCTCGATCGACGGGTTCAACACCCAGACCGTCCACATCCACCTCGAAGGCGACATCGACGCCCACTGCGAGCGGGCGCGGGCGGCCGGGGCCGAGATCCTGATGGAGCCGGCGGACCAGTTCTACGGCGACCGCACCTATCGCTGCCGCGATCCCGAGGGCCATTTCTGGACCGTGGGCGCGCCGGTGCGCACCGTGAGCCAGGACGAGGCCGAGGCGGAGTCCGGCCTGAAGGTGGTCAAGGGCTGGGCGTAACCGCCGATGACGCCCGATGATTTCCGCCGCCTGGCCCTGGCCCTGCCCGAGGCCGTCGAGAGTTCGCACATGGGCACGGTCGACTTCCGGATCGGACGGATCTTCGCCACCCTGGGCTATCCCAACGTCAATTTCGGCATGGTGCAGCTGACGCGTGAGCATCAGGACATCATCGTCGGCGTTGAACCCACCGTGTTCCGGCCAGTGCCGGGCGCCTGGGGCCTGAAAGGCGCGACCCTGGTCGTGCTGGCCGAGGCGGACGAACCGACGCTGCGCGGGGCGCTGGAAGCGGCCTGGCGGTCGAAGGCCAGCAAGCGGCAGATCGCCCTGCTCGACGCCGCTCGAACACCCTCATGAGCGCCTCGCTCGACGCCACCCTGGCGGCCCTGGCCGACCCGCATCGCCGGGCGACCGTCGATCTGCTGCGCCAAGGCCCGCGCCGGGCGGGCGAGCTGGCCCAGGCCGCCGGGTTGTCCGCTCCGGCCATGAGCCGCCACCTGCGGGCCCTGCGCCAGGCCGGTCTGGTGGAAGAGACCCACCCGCCGTTCGATGCTCGGGTGCGGGTCTACGCCCTGCGTCCCGCGCCGATGGCCGAACTCAGGGCCTGGGCCGAGGCGGCCGAGGGCTTGTGGAGCGACCAGCTGATGGCCCTGAAGGCGCACATCGAAGGAGAGGGCGCGTGAGCTCCAAGGTCCTGGTCGCCTTGCGCATCAAGGCCGCGCCGCTGCGGGTGTTCGAGGTGTTCACCGCCGACATCGGCGCCTGGTGGAAGCCCAACGCCCTGTTCTCCTTCACACCGCGCTCGCCGGGCGTTCTTGCGTTCGAGGGCGGCGGGGAGGGAACGACCCGCCTGGTCGAGCGGCTGCCGTCCGGCAAGGTGTTCGAGATCGGTCCCGTCCGCGTCTGGGCGCCCGGAGAGCGGCTGGTGTTCGGCTGGCGACAGGCCAGCTTCGCGCCCGACATGGACACCGAGGTGGAGGTCCGCTTCGAGCCGGTGGGGCCCCCTGGAAACCAAGAGACCCGCGTCACCGTCGAGCATCGCGGCTGGGACACCGTTCCCATCGAGCACGTGGCCCGCCACCATTTCCCGGACGCGGTGTTCCTGCAGCGCCACGCCGAGTGGTGGCGCGCGCTGCTGGCAAGTCTGGCCGGCCGGACGGCCATCGATGTACAAGACCGCGCCGGGGAGGGCGACGCATGACCAGGACGATCAGCCGAAATCACCGACAGGCCGCGCTGGGCTTCATCTTCATCACCGCCTGCCTGGACGTGCTGTCGCTGGGGGTGATGATCCCCGTGCTGCCCGAGCTGATGAAGCGCTTCAACGGCGGCGACACCGCCTCGACGGCGCTGTGGGTGGTGCTGTTCGCCACGACCTGGGGCGTGATGCAGTTCTTCTGCGCGCCGATCCTGGGCTTGATGTCCGACCGCTGGGGCCGCCGGCCGGTGATCCTGACCTCGATCTTCGGCCTGGGCGTCGACTTCCTGTTCATGGCCTTCGCCCCGACCCTGCTCTGGCTGTTCGTCGGCCGGGTGTTCAACGGCATGACGGCCGCCAGCTTCTCGACCGCCGGAGCCTATGTCGCCGACGTCACCAAGCCCGAGGACCGCGCCAAGGGTTTCGGCCTGATGGGCGCGGCGTTCGGCGTGGGCTTCACCTTCGGACCGGCCCTGGGCGGCTGGCTGTGGCAGTTCGATCACCGGCTGCCGTTCCTGGTCTGCGCGGGCCTGGCCCTGTGCAATTGGCTGTATGGCTTCTTCGTGCTGCCGGAGTCGCTGCCGCCGGAAAAGCGCGTCCACCGCTTCGACTGGAAGAAGGCCAATCCGCTGGGCTCGCTGAACCTGCTCAAGAGCAAGCCCGACCTGCTGGGCCTGGCGGGCGTGGGGTTCCTGTACCAACTGGCGCAGAACGTGCTGCCCAGCGTCTTCGTGCTGTACATGGGCTTTCGCTATCACTGGTCGACGGCGACGATCGGCCTGACCCTGATGGCCAGCGGCGTCGCCGGCATCCTGCTCCAGACCTTCGTGGTCGGACCCGTGGTCAAGCGGGTGGGCGAGCGCGGGGCGCTGCTGATCGGCCTGTTCTCGGGCTGCGTCGGCTTCATGATCTATGGCCTGGCGCCGACGGGTTGGCTGTACCTGTGCGGCCTGCCGATCTTCGCCTTCTCGGGACTGATCCAGCCCGGCCTGCAGGGGCTGATGACCCGCCGGGTTCAGCCTTGGGAGCAGGGGCAACTGCAGGGGGCGAACTCCGCCATCATCGGCGTTACCGCCATCGTCGGGCCGGCGCTCTACCTGCTGCCGTTCGCCTGGGCGGTTCGTCATGACGCCACCCTGCACATGCCGGGCCTGCCGGTGCTGATCGCCGCGGCCCTGCTGCTGGGCGCCTCGCTCCTGGCGATCCGCGTGGCGCGCCCCGTGACGGTGGAACCAAGCGTCGCCTGATCGTCTTGAAACGCGGCGATGAAAGGCTAAGTCCCGATCTCGCCGCCATCAATGCGCCCGAAAGCTAAGCTGATCTCGCGGGCTGAATTCACGGAGTCGTCCAACAACCATGCGGTCCTATCGCGTCGTGCTTCCCGCCCTGGCCCTGTTGGCCGCCTGCTCGCCGCAGGGGCCCTCCAAGGCCCAAACGATCCCGGACCTGGCCCAGCCGACCCGCAGCGCGCCCACCGACCCGGGCACGCTGAAGGCCTCGTTCTCGCCGGTGGTCAAGAAGACCGCCCCGGCCATCGTCAACGTGGCCAGCAAGCGCGTGGTGCGCCAACGCGTCGATCCGTTCTGGGATTTCTTCATGGGCGGCGGCGGCGGGGCGCCGCGCGAGCAGGTGCAGGGCTCGCTCGGCTCGGGCGCGATCGTCCGCGCCGACGGGGTGATCATCACCAACCACCACAACATCGAGAACATGAGCGACATCACCGTCCAGCTCGCCGACCGCCGGGAATTCCCGGCCACGGTGCTGCTGGACGATCCGCGCTCGGACCTGGCGGTGCTGAAGATCGACACCAAGGGCGAACGCCTGCCGGTGATCGCCATCGACGACCAGGAGCAGCTTGAGGTCGGCGACCTGGTCCTGGCCCTGGGCAACCCGTTCGGCGTCGGCCAGACGGTGACCAACGGCATCGTATCGGCCCTGGCCCGCACCGACGTCGGGGCCGCCCAGTTCGGCAGCTACATCCAGACCGACGCCGCGATCAATCCGGGTAATTCCGGCGGTCCGCTGGTCGACATGGACGGCGACCTGATCGGCGTGAACACCTTCATCATCTCGCGCTCGGGCTCGTCCAGCGGCGTCGGCTTCGCGATCCCGGCGTCCGTCGTGCGCCAGGTGGTCAACACCGCGCTCGGCGGCGGCCACAGCGTGGTGCGCCCCTGGCTGGGCGTGAAGGGCCAGCCGGTCACCGCCGACATCGCCCGCAGCCTGGGCCTGGCCGTCCCGCGCGGCGTGGTGATCTCCGAGGTCTATCCCGGCGGTTCGGCCGCCCGGGCCGGGATCCGCGAAGGCGATGTGATCCTGACCATCGACGGCCAGGCCGTGAACGATGAGGGCGGCGGCGCCTTCGCCATCGGCACCCACAAGGTCGGCGACCGGGTCTCGGTGGTGATCCATCGCGGCGACCGCGAGCAGACCCTGACCCTGCGCGCCGAGGCCGCGCCGGAAAGCCCGGCCAAGGACGAGCGGGTGATGAAGGGCCGCAGCCCCTTCGACGGCGCGACCGTGGTCAACCTGTCGCCCGCCGTGGCCCAGGACCTGGGCGTGGATCCTTTTGCCGGACGCGGCGTGCTGGTCACCAAGATCGGCCAAGGCTTCGCCCTGAACGCCGGCCTGCGTCCCGGCGACTTCATCCGCGAGGTCAATGGTCGGGCCATCAACACCACCGCCGATCTGGCGGCGGTGTCGAACGCTGGAGCGGCCACCTGGACCGTGACCATCGAGCGCAACGGCCAGCGGATCACGGCGCGGCTGCGGGCGTAAAGGGCTTGTGACGCCTCGCAAGACGCGGGGCGTCGCGCTAGAACCGGAACGGTCCGAGTCGCGGGGGCGGCGGACCTGATCCGGAGGGGCCTTGTACAAGTCGATTATCGCCTGTGCGGCGCTGCTGCTTTGCGGCGGCGTCACGGCGGCCCAAGCGGCCCCGGCGCCTTCGGTGCAAGTCCAGGCCCGGCGCACGGCCGAGGCGCTGTACGACCAAGCCAGGCGGCAGGGCGGCGCGGATGATTTCGCGTCGGCGCGAACCAGCTTGGACGACGCCCTGAAACAGGATCCGACCTTCGACAAGGCCCGGTTCATGCGCGTACTGGTCCTTTCGAACCTGAATGAGACCGACGCGGCTCTGGCGGATCTCGCCATCCTCGAGCCGAGGATGGTGCGTGAGCGCTTCCTTGAACTGAAGGGAGAGATGCTGCTCGCAGGCGGCCGCTATCGCGAGGGAGTCGCCACCTATACCGACCTGATCGCCTTGAAGCCTGACAGCGCCGACGCCTACCGCCGCCGCGCCCACATGCGCCAGTCCTCGGAGGTCGATAGCGACATCCCCGCCGCCCTGGCCGACTACGCCAAGGCGCTGGAGCTGGATCCAAGCCTGTTGAAGGTCTACGCGTTGCGTGGCGAAATCCTCAGCGCTCAGCGCGACGACAAGGCGACCGAGGAGAACTATCAGGCCTGGCTGGCGCGCGCGCCCGACGACGCCAATGCTCATTCCGCCTACGCCAGCGCGCTGGCGCGGTTAGGCAAGATCGACAAGGCCCGGACCGAGATCGACCGCGCCCTGGCCCTGGCCCCCGACGGGCAGGCCTATCTGACCCGGGCGCGCATCACCCCCGAGGATCAGCGCGACGCCTTCCTCGCCGACATCGACAGGGCCCTGGCGCTCGATGGATCCGACACCTTCGCCTATGAGCTTCGCGCCCAGCGGCGCTATCGCTGGGGACAGAAGGACCTGGCCATGGCCGATATCGAGGCGGCGCTGAAGGCCTGGCCGGAAAGTTACGGCGCGCGGATGATGCGGTCACGCCTGAACCAGGACGCCGGGCGCTATGACCTGGCGGTCGAGGACCTGGACGTCCTGATCGCGCGCGAACCCGATAACGGCTCGCTCTACAATAGCCGCTGCTGGGCCCGGGCCCTGGGGAACATCGACCTGGACAAGGCGCTAGCCGACTGCGAGGCGGGGCTGAAGCTGTCGCCGGGCAGCGCGGCGATCCTCGATAGCCGAGCGTTCGTGAAGCTGCGGCAGGGAAACCTCGCCGGCGCGATCATCGACTACGACGCCGCGCTGAAAGTCCGGCCCGACCTGGCTGGCTCGTTGTTCGGCCGTGGGGTGGCCAAGCGGCGGCAAGGCGCCAAGGCGGCGGGTGAGCTCGACCTGGCCGCCGCTCGCAAACTTCAGCCGGATATCGACAAGGAGTACGCCGGCTATGGCGTAACGCCCTAGACGGAATGGCGGGATATCTCGGCGCTTAAGGCGGCGAGGCGTTCGCCCTACGCGCCGGCCCCTGCTAGAACACGTCCATGTCCGATCTTTTCCAAGCCGCCGGCCTGACGCCTCATGCGCCGTCGCCGCTGGCCGACCGCCTGCGGCCCCAGACCCTCGAAGAGGTGGTGGGCCAGGAGCATCTGCTGGGACCCGACGGCCCGATCGGCCGGATGGCCGCGGCCAGGCGACTGGCCTCGATGATCCTGTGGGGGCCGCCCGGCACGGGAAAGACCACCATCGCCCGCCTGCTGGCCAAGGCCGGCGGCTATGAGTTCATGCAGATTTCGGCGGTGTTCTCGGGCGTGGCCGACCTGAAGAAGGCCTTCGAGCAGGCCCGGATGCGCCGCCAGGCCGGCCAGAGCACCCTGCTGTTCGTCGACGAGATCCACCGCTTCAACCGCGCCCAGCAGGACGGTTTCCTGCCGTTCGTGGAGGAGGGGATCGTCACCCTGGTCGGGGCGACCACCGAGAACCCGTCGTTCGAGCTGAATGGCGCTCTGCTGTCGCGCTGCCAGGTCTTCGTGCTCAAGAGGCTGGACGAGGAGGCGCTGGAGGCCCTGCTGGTCAAGGCCGAGACGGCCGAGAACCGCAAGCTGCCGCTGGACCCCGACGCCCGCGCGACCCTGGTGGCCATGGCCGACGGCGACGGCCGCTACCTGCTGACCTTGACGGAGACCCTGCTGGCGATCGGCACGGACACGCCGCTGAACCCCACCCAGTTGGGCCAGTTCCTGCAGAAGCGCCGCCCCGCCTACGACAAGAACCGCGAGGAGCACTACAACCTGATCTCGGCCCTGCACAAATCGGTGCGCGGCAGCGATCCGGACGCGGCGCTCTACTGGCTGGCGCGGATGCTGGAGGGCGGCGAGGACCCGCTGTTCATCGCTCGCCGCCTGGTCCGCATGGCCTCGGAGGACATCGGCGCGGCCGATCCGCTGAGCCTGCTGCTGACCACGGCCGCCAAGGACGCCTACGACTTCCTGGGCAGCCCCGAGGGCGAACTGGCCTTGGCCCAGGCCGTGGTGCACATGGCCAGCGCGCCCAAGTCAAACGCCGTCTACAACGCCTACAAGGCCGCCCGCCGCCTGGCCAAGGAGACCGGCAGCCTGACGCCGCCGGCCCACATCCTCAACGCCCCGACCAAGCTGATGAAGTCGCTGGGCTATGGCGACGGTTACGCGTACGACCACGACGTCGAGGGCGGGGTCTCCGGCCAGAACTACTTCCCGGACGGGATCGAGCGGCCGACGCTCTACCAGCCCAAGCCGGTCGGGGCCGAGGCCAAGGTCAAGGAACGGCTGGACGCCTGGAACCGCCTGCGGAGAGACGGCAAGTGAAGCTTACCCCCGCGGTCCGCGTGATCGCCGCGATCGCCTTGGTCCTGCTGCTGGCGGGCGCCGTCCTGCTGTGGCTGGCGGCGGCCACGCCCTGGCACACCGACTCCAAGTCATATTTCGCCGATCTGCAGCGGCTGCGCGCGGTGCTCTATTTCGGCCAGCCCGATGGCGAGACCCTGAAGCAGGCCACGGCCCGGTTTGGCGCGCTTCAGGCGCAATACGCGACCCGCAAGTGGCTGTACGCCGACCTGGCCTATGCCTGCTTGAGCCTGGGCGTGTGCGCGGCGGTCCTCGCGGCCCTGGCCATGCGCTTCGGCGCGCGGCTGCTGCGGACGCAGAAGAGCGTCCTGGTGGTCGGCATGGTGACCCTGCTGGCCCTGGCGGCGACGCTGGCGGGGCTGGCGGCCGATCCGCTGCACCGGTTCTACCGCGAGCAACTGCCGGAATGGTCCGACGCCATTGAGATCCCGCTGGCCGGCGCGCTGGTGGCGATGATCCCGCTGGCGACCATCACCTTGCTGCTGATCGTGCCGCCGCTGATCTTCCGGCGCCGGGCCAGCGGGCCGCTGCTGGTGTTCACCCGGCCGCCACACTGGCCGTCGATCCTGGCCAACGCCATCTACGCCTTGCCGCTGGCCTTCGCGGTGTTCCTGCTGACCAGCTTCGCCTCGCGGGGCGGCTGGGCCCTGGCGCCCGCTGGACTGATGCTGATGTGGCTGTTCCTGAACGGCCGAGCGCTGTGGATCGCGCCCCAAGGCCCGAAGACGCAGGAGGCCGCATGAGCCGTCCGACCCGTCGTCCCCCCGGCGTCGCCAAGCCCAAGGCTTCCGACACCCCGGTCAGTCTCACCCCCGAAGAGATCGAGTTCACCCGGTCGCTGGTGCTCCACGAGGACGACAGCGTCTTCGTGCTGAACAAGCCGGCGGGCCTGTCCAGTCAAGGCGGCCGGATCCAGGCCCATACGCTGGACGACCTGCTGTGGGCGCTGGCCCGGCGCGACCGGCCTCGGCCGCGGCTGATCCATCGCCTGGACCGCGACACCTCGGGCGTGATCCTGACCGCCCGCACCAAGCCGGCCGCGACCTTCCTGGGCAAGGCCTTGATGGGCAAGCGGTTTCGCAAGACCTACCTGGCCATCGTCGCGCCCGGCGCGCCCGAGCCGCGCGGCGGACAGATCGACAGCCCCCTGCGTCGCGAGTCGATCGGACGCGAGGCCTATATGCGGGTCTGCGCCGCCGACCATCCGGACGCCGAGACCGCCCGCAGCCGCTATCGCACCCTGGCCTCGACGGACGGCGCGGCCCTGGTTGAACTCAGCCCCGACACCGGTCGCATGCATCAATTGCGTGTCCACATGGCCTCCATCGGGCGGCCGATCGCCGGCGACAGCCGCTATGGCGGGGCGCTGATGCTGGGCGGGGCGCCCGTGCCGCGCCTTATGCTGCACGCGGCCCAGTTGGTGTTCCCTCATCCCGACGGCGGCGAGCGGCGGATCAGCGCGCCGATTCCGGACGACATGCGCGCGGTTCTGGCTAAGCTGGGCCTTGAGCTTCCCGAACGGACAGCGTCGGAACAGGGAAGGCCGGAAAGCCGTTAAGCCTGGCAGGAGATTCCGCCATGAAACGCCTGATCGTACTCGCCTTTTCAGCCGCCATGCTTACCGCGTGCGCCACAACGCCAACGCTCTATGCGCCGCAGTCCGCGCCGAGCGGGGCCGGCTACTCGGAATATCGCCTGGAGAACGGGCGCTACCGGGTCACCTTCCGGGGCAATCCCGGCGCGCCGATCAACCAGGTCTCGGACTATGTGCTGCTGCGCTCGGCGGAACTGGCCCTGCGCGACGGCTACGACTGGTTTCGGGTCGCCGACCGCATGACGCAGCAGACCGGCTCGGGTCGCGGGTCGACCCTGTCGGTCGGCGGCGGCACCAGCAGCTACGACTATGGCCGGCGGGGCGGCGGCACGTCGGTCGGGTTGGGCTTGGGCACCAGCTTCAACCTCGGCCCGGGACCGGCGCTGAGCAGCTCGATGGAGGTCGTGTTCGGCCGCGGCCAACCGCCCAAGGACGCCGACGTCTACGACGCGCGCGCCATCGTTCGCACGGTGGGCCAGGGGCGCGCCGCGGTCTAGCCGGGTTTAGGCGGTCGCCTTCTTGGCCGTCGCGGCGATCGGGTGGGCCGCACGCAGCGCGGCGTGGGTGAGACCAGCGGTCTCCGCGGCGGCGAAGTAGCCCTCGGCCGGCAGTCCCTGCAAAGCGACCATCGGGGCCAGGCCCTTGGCGTCGCGGCCGAAGGCCATGATGTCGGCGGCGATCTTCTCGGCCGGACCCACCAGGTCGCTGGCGTCCAGGGTCAGGCCCTGCAGACGAGCGTCGCGCAGCACGCGCAGCGCTTCCTTTTCGGGCGGCACGCGGGCGATGACGCCGCGCGTCAGAGCCTTGAGCAAGCCAACCACTTCCAGCAGACGGCCGGCGGGCGTGCCGCGCGTGACGTCGACCAGTTCCACCATCACGCCGCCGCGCAGCAACGCCAGCGACAGGCCCGAGGTGCCGGTCAGCATGTCGCGACCGCGCTGAGTGCCCAGGGTCCGGAACGAGGCGGGCACGATCAGGTCGGGACGGTCGTGACCTTGCGACGAGCGGGCGAAGACGGTGGCGTATTTCAGGGCCGCTTCATCGATGAAGGCGGCGTCCCGATCAGGCAGGCGCGAGACGGCCCGCGCGCTGATCTGCTTGCCCGACCCCAGGTGGGTGACCACCGGCTCGATGCGCACCGCCGTGGCGACGTTGCGCTTGAGGCTGATCACGTGCTCGAGCGTGAAGTCGACGCGCAGGGCCGCGCCGCCGGCGGTGGTGAAGGCGACGGGCGTGCGCCGGGTCTCTTCCAGCGGATCGATGTCGAAACGGATGGGCGAGCGGGTCGAGTCGCGGCGGGCGCGGGCGGCCAGGACGACAGCCGCATCGATCGGACGGCAGACGACGCCGCCGGCCTCGATGCCGATCACGGCGCGCACGCCCAGGTCGGTCGGCTCCGCCGCGCCCAGCAGGTGGGTCAGCACGTCTTCCAGGATGCGAACGCTGGTGGCCTGGGCCGCGAGGCCCTGGTCGTTGTTCATGGCGATCAGGAAGTCTTCCTCGCCGATCCGCGCGCGCAGGTCGCTGCGGTCCAGGTGTTCGCCCAGCTTGCGCTCGACATAGGTCCAGACATCGACGCGCTTCTTGTCCCACCAGTCGCCAGCCCAGCGTCGGATAGCCTTGACGCTGATGATGTTGACGGAGCCGCGCGCGATCAGATCCGACCCCGCCAGCCTTTGGAGCACGGGTCCGCTGAGAGCCATGTGCTCGTTACGGGCGTCGCTATGGCTCGAATCGAAGGGCATGTTGGCCTTGGCGCGGGAGGAGCCCATAGGATGCCTTTTACAGCCTTAACGGTCGGTGCAGGAACACGGTTTGCAAACTAGGTTACCGCAAGGCGTCGAAACGCTGAAATCCAGGTCTTTCGGGCGTTCCCGAGGCGCCCGCAGAGCCTTCCGGCGTCAGTCGTACCGGGGTTTTGGCTCGGCTCTATCGTCAATAACGGGCACGACGCATCGGCGGTAACCTTCCGCCAGAGTTTGGGACGCGGCTAAAGCAGCTCCTGCACCGCTCGACCGAAGGCGGCGCAAAGGCGGCGTGAAAACCTGCCGACGAGGGGTGTTCGATGCTACCTAGGGTTACACAAGGTGGCGATCGCCGGATCGGTGCGTCGACAAGACTTCGGGCGCGCGGTCAGGCTCGGCTTGGCGTTCTCGGCCGCCCGGCGCATAAGGGCGCGATGACCAAACTTCTCCTCGTAGCCGTCGGAGGCGCCGTTGGCTCCGTCGCCCGCTATCTTGTGGGTGTTCAGGCCTTGCGCCTGTTCGGGTCGAACTGGCCCTACGGCACCTTCATCGTCAATCTGACGGGCGGGCTGCTGATGGGGCTGCTGGCCGCCTGGCTGGCCCTGCGGGGCGGCGCGCAACAAGAACACTGGCGCGTTTTGCTCGGTGTCGGCGCGCTGGGCGGCTTCACCACCTTTTCGGCCTTTTCGCTGGAGACCGCGCTGATGATCGAGAAGCGCGCCTACGCCCAGGCCTTTACCTATTCGACCGCCAGCGTGATCCTGTCCGTGGCGGCCATTTTCGCGGGCCTCTTGATCGCCCGCAGGATCTTCGCGGCATGAAAGAAGTTCGTACCCTCTATGTGGACAATGGCGAGGACGGCGTCCGTGTGGACCGCTGGTTCAAGCGCCGCTGGCCGCACCTGAACCACATCCAGCTCAACAAGCTGTTCCGCTCGGGCCAGGTCCGGGTCGACGGCTCGCGCGTGAAGGCCGACACCAAACTGGCCGCCGGCAGTCAGGTGCGCGTGCCGCCGCTGCCCGACGCGCCCGACCCGGACGCCAAGCAGGAACTGTCCAAGCGCGACATCGCCTTCGCCAAGTCGCTGGTGCTGTACGAGGACGAAGAGGTCCTGGCGCTGAACAAGCCCGCCGGCCTGGCCGTGCAGGGCGGCACCAAGACCACCCACCACATCGACAAGCTGCTCAGCGCCTGGGGCGAGGGCGTCAACCGGCCCAAGCTGGTCCACCGCCTGGACCGCGACACCTCCGGCGTGCTGCTGCTGGGCAAGACCCCCGCCGCGGCCGCGCGCCTGTCGGGCTCGTTCGCCAAGCGCAAGGCCCAGAAGACCTATTGGGCGATCGTCCAGGGCAATCCGCACCCCGTTGAGGGCGTCATTGAGCTGCACCTGGCCAAGCGTGGCGTTGGCGATCGTGAGCTGGTCGTGCCGGCCGAGCCCAAGGACCAGGACGCCCAGCCGGCCGAGACGGAATACGTCTCGATCAGCCGCGCCGGCCCGCGCGTCACCTTCATGGCGCTGCGCCCGCATACCGGTCGGACGCATCAACTGCGCGCCCACATGAAGGCCATCGGCCACCCGATCCTGGGCGATCCCAAGTACAGCGACGAGAAGTCGCCCCAGCTTTCGGAAGGCCTGAAGCTGCAGCTGCACGCCCGCTCCGTGATGCTGCCGCACCCTTCGGTGGGCATGCTGTTCATCGAGGCGCCGATCAGCCCTGAACTGAAGGCCGGCTTCGCCAAGTTCGGCTTCTCGGAGGATGAGGCGGACCAAGACCCGTTCGCTCGCCGGCAAGTGAAGCGCCGCTAACGCTTGAGTGCGTCTTTTGGCTGTGAAAAGCTCATCTCTCAACCTTAAGGGAGGGGCTTTCATGGCCTTTGTCAGCTTCACGCGTCCCGACGACTCGCCGGTCTCGATCAATACGGTCGAGGTGCTCAGCTTCGCGCCCGTGCCCACTGAGGGACCCCTGATGGGGCCACTGAAGGTCGGCACGCGGATCGCCTTCAAGAACGGCAAGCACCAGGACGTCAAGGAACTGGTCGAGGCGGTCGAGCGCAAGCTGAACGCGGCGGGTTAGCGGGCGTTTCCTCAGCGTTGTCATCTCATCATTGCTCGCACCGAACACGTCGTCGGTCATGCCGGCTAGGCCGCGCTTCCGGAGGTCCAGTTAGGAGCCGGCGCCAATTTCTCTTTTCGACCGAGGCCGACGTTGAGGGGCAGATGCTCTCGGGCAAAGGCGCGCCAATACAAGACTTTAGCGTGCCTCCAAGCAGAAGACGTTCACTTGGGGGCATCGGCCACACTAGGCTGATCACCCGATCCACAAGCGCGATTGCGATCAGGGTTTGGCTGTTGGGAGTTGCGGCGCTCGACCCGTTGCCGCCACTAGCCTCGATCGTACACCCGTTCCGGCATGCGCCTCACGCCTCGAGAGCCTTCGGGACCGCAAGATTAGAGAAAATGCCATGCGCCAACAGCTGAATCTCAACGTAATGCGCGATCTTGGTTAGCTTCTCGATCTCGCCTTCCAATATTTGACGCGGGCTTTTGCCGATCACACACAGAGCGCCGACGCCGTCGGCAAGCTTCACTCCAGCATAGAAACGTATTCCAGGCGCTGATGTCACAAGGGAATTGTTCGCGAACCGACTATCCCGCGTCGCATCCTCCACCACCATGACGCCATCCGTCTGGATCGTATGCGAACAGAACGAAACATCGCGGGACGTCTCCTTCACGTCGAGGCCGATGATCGATTTGAACCATTGTCGGTTCGCATCGACCAGGCTGACGGCGGCGATCGAGGCTCCCGGAATGACCTCAAGAGCTTGTTCCGCGTATCCACGGAACAGAAGGTCACCTGGAGTGTCCAATATGCCTAGGTGGTGCAGGCGCTGTAGTCTCTGCGCTTCTGAAAGCTGGGTCATGTTGATCTTTATTCGTTCCAACCTGATGCGGCTTCAGCGCCTAACGGCGCGATGCCACGGCCCGAAGGTGCGGGGCGGGGCGTTCCGCATGAGCCTGTTCCTCTTGACCAATGCTGAACTGGGTCATCAGCGACGCGAGTTCCGCGGCCTCGGCCTTGAGCCGTGAGGCCGCGTGGGTGGCCTGCTCGATCATGGCCGCGTTTTGCTGGGTCATCTGATCCATGTGATTGACGGCGATGTTGACCTCCCCGAGCCCTGTCGCCTGCTCCCGCGCGCCGATGGCCATCGCGGAAAGAAGAGAGTCGATCTGATCGACTTTCTCGGTGACGCCATCCAAGGCTGAAACAGTCTCGCTCACCAGTTTGACGCCGCGCGCCACCTCTCCGGAGCTGGAGGCGATCAGAGCGTTGATCTCCCGGGCCGCGGTCGCGGAGCGTTGAGCCAGGGCGCGCACTTCCTGCGCTACGACGGCAAATCCTCTGCCTGCGTCCCCCGCCCGGGCGGCCTCGACCCCGGCGTTGAGCGCTAGCAGGTTCGTCTGGAATGAGATCTCATCCATCACACTGATGATCAGGGTGATCTTCTTCGAGCTGTCGCTGATTTCGCTCATGACCGCGGCGGTCTCCCGCACCACCTTGCCCGACAGGGCCGTGCCCGCGCGGGCGCCGGACGCGGCGACGGCGGCCTGAAAAGCGCCTTCGGCAGACTGTTTGACGGTGGCCGTGATCTGATCGAGCGCGGCCGCGGTCTCTTCCAGGCTGGCGGCTTGCTGTTCAATGCGTCGCGACATGCCATCCGTGGATGCGGCGATGTCTTGGTTTCCCACGCTCATCGTCTTCGCGCCTGCCACAACTCGAGACATGGTGGCCTGCAGGCCGTCGAGAGAGGCGTTGTAGTCGGCGCGCAGGCCCTCAAAGGCCGGGTCGAACGGTCGCGAAAGGCGATGCACGAGATTGTTGGCGGCCAATTCCTTCAACCCCTCCGCCACCTCGGCCACCGCGCGGACGCGGCCGGTGACGTCGGTGGCGAACTTGACGATCGACGTGACCTTGCCGTCGTGGTCGAAGATCGGGTTGTAAGAAGCCTGGATCCACACCGGCTCGCCGGACTTGCCGAACCGCTGGAATTCTCCCGAGACGAACTCGCCGGCGTTCAATTTCTGCCAGAGCTCGCTATAGGCGACCGATTGAGCATAAGCGCCATCTACGAACAGCCGGTGATGCCGGCCCTTGATCTCGGCGAGTTCGTAGCCGAGGAGCGCCAGAAAGTTGTCGTTGGCGTCGATAACCTCGCCATCGGGCTTGAACTCAATGACGCCCTGCACCCGCGAGATGGCGGCCAGCTTGGCCTCGAAATCCGCGTTCTTCAGATGCGCCGCCGACGTCTCCGTCGCCACCTTCACGACGCTTTTGACGCGGCCACGCGCGTCCAGAACCGGGTTATATGACGCTTGGATCCACACCCGCTTTCCGTGATTGCCGATGCGGAGGTACTCCCGACGATCAAATTCACCGCGGCCGAGCTTCAACCAGAAGCTCTTATAGTCCTCGGAGTCGGCATAGGCGGGATCAACGAACATGCTGTGATGCTTGCCGACCAATTCCGCAGCCCGATACCCCATGACTTCGCAGAAGGCGGCGTTCGCAGCGAGAATAATACCCTGCGCATCAAATTCGATGATCGCGAGCGCCTTGTCCAAGGCGTCGACGATGCGCGCTGGTTTCGACCGATATTGACGACGAAGACCCATCATTTACTTGCGCCCGATTGTTACCCACAGCTGCGGTCTAGGCGCGAGGGGACGGGAGAAGGGTTAGGGGCGGCTGATTGTTCTCTGGTTAATATTATCGACCTGACTTCGGATCTACTTGCGACCTACTGACGCGGCTCATAGGAATGGTCCCAAGCAGCACGCCCTTGATCGGATAGTCGTTAGCTCTGACTGGGCCTTGACCGTGACGGCGCGGGCCTGCCAGTTGCGGTGTCGGCGCGTCTCGGCAAAGAGGACGGCGCCTTGTCCTCCGACAAGATCGACCGATCGCTGACGGCGAGCTGAACCGCCCCGGGTTTGCCGGAGGCCATTAGGACTTGATCTCCCCGCCTACACCAACCCGCTGACCGGGCGCGCCTCCGCGCTGTCGGGGAAGACCTTGGTCTCCAGGGCCGCGCGATCGACGCCCATATGCTCGGCCAGCACGCCCTTGAACAGGCCGCGCATGTCCAGCGTGGGGCGCAGGTCGCGGTTCTCGAACAGGGCCTCCTGCTTCAAGGTGGGCCAGTCGCCGATGATGCCGCCCTTCTTCAGGCCGCCGCCAAGCACCAGGGCGGTCGAGCCCGTGCCGTGGTCTGTGCCGCCGGTGCCGTTGACCCGGGCGGTGCGGCCGAACTCGGTGGCGACCACCACCACGGTGTCGCTCCACGCCGCGCCGAGGCCTGTGTTCAGCCCGTCGAGCACGGCGTCCAGGTAGGAGAGGCGGGTGTTCAACTGGCCGACCTGGCCGGCGTGGGTGTCCCAGCCGTCCAGCGAGATGGCGGCGATGCGTGGTCCGCCCGCCTGGACCATGAAGCCCGCCAGGGTCGAGCCCAGCTTGCGGGCGGCCTCGCGGCCTTGGCGCTGACCGGCGACGGCCTGAGCCTTAGGGGCCATGGCCGACGGGGTCATGCCCTGGGCGTTCACAGCGTTTCGCCACATGGGCGTGGCGGCCATCATCGTCGTTTCCGTGGAAACGGGCGTCGGCGCCGGGTTGAGCCCGGTCATCGCCTGCTGGGCCATGGCCTCGGTCTCCAGGCCGCGCGCGAAGGCTCGGCCCATGATCGGGTCGGCCTTGTAGAGATCCTGCAGCAGGGTCGGCAGGCGGGCGGTCTCGTCCACCCCCTGGCCCGGCGACCAGCTGGCGGCCTGGACCTTGCCGCGCAGGATCAGGGGGGCTGTGGCGCCCACCGACAAAGCTTCGACGTTCGAGGGGCCCATGGCCTCCAGCGTGCGGTTCAGCCAGCCAGTACCGACGCCGTAGACCTCGGCCGCTCCGGTCTCGAGCACGTCCTGGGCCTCGAAATGCGAGCGGGCGCGGTCGGGGCTGGCGATGGCCGGGGCGATGCGGGCCTGCCCTTTCAGCGCCAAGGCGTGCACGGACTCCAGAGCCGGGTGCAGGCCAAAGGTTCCGTCCAGCTTCAGCGCCTGGTCGGGCGTCACCGCCACCGCGCCGCGAAGGACCGCATAGTCGGGATCGCCCACCGGCGGGCTGACGGACAAGCCGTCCATGCCGCCTCGGCAGATGACCACGACCATCTTGCGCTTGGCCATGGCCCCATCGGCGGCGGCGAAGGCCGAACCGCCCAGGAAGCTGACCGAAACGCCCAGGCCGGCGGCCTGTTGGAGCAAGGAACGACGTGAGAGGGGAGCGTTCATCGGCGTTGGAACTCCGGGCTCATCAACAGCAGGGCCATGGCCTCACGACGCGTTTCGGCCCTAGCCACGGCCTTGGCGACCGGCGGGGTCAGGCGCGCCCCGAGGGCGGACTGGGCCAGGGTGTTGGGGTCTAGGCGGTCGGCGGCGGTGGCGGCGAAGCTTTCGCTGAACCTCAGGCGCTTGATCAAGGCGTCGGGCGCGCACCAGGTCTGGGCCTCGTCGGCCCAGCCCTTGGGGGAGGGCGGCGAGAACGGCTTCTGGCCCAGGCCCGTCAGCACCGGCGCCAGCTTGCCGATCGCCTGGGGCTCGGTCCCCACGGCCCGCCAGGTCGAGACCGCGAACTCGTAAGGAGTCTTGAACTTGGCGGGGGCGGGGTCCCAGGCCTCGGGCGCGGCGATCAGGACCCGGGCCATCTCGTCCAGGCGTCCGCCGCTGTCGAGATAGGCCTTCTCGAGCCGGGCCACGAGCGCGGGCGGCGGCGTGTCGCTGACGAAGTGGGCGGCCAGCTTGGTCGAGACGTGGCGGGCCGTGTGCGGGCTGGCCGCCAGGTCGCGCATCACCGCCAGGGCCTGGGCTTGGCCGCTTTGCGAATAGGCGTTGCCCATCACCGTTCGCGCGCCGGGCTCGTGGGCGTTGTCGCGGAACAGGTATTGGTGGGGGCTGGGGTCCCTCGGCCGGCCGACGCTGAAGCCGGTCATGGCCCGGGCGAACTCGGTGACGTCGGCCTGGCCGTAGCCCGCCTCGAGGCCGACCGTGTGCAGCTCCAGGATCTCTCGGGCCAGGTTCTCGTTCAGCCCGCCGGTCTTTCTGGCGTTCTTGCGCTGATTGGCCGACGCCTTGCTGTTGGGACCCGTCGACTGGGCCTGATCCAGATAGAGCAGCATGGCGGGGTGGGTGGACGAGGCGACCAGCAGGTCCTCGAAACGGCCGAAGACGTTGGGACGGATGGCCTCCTTCTCGAACGGCCCGACCACCGAGGTGGTGGCCAGGCTGGTGGACGAGACCGTGAAGTGGTTGGCCCAGAACAGCGTCCAGCGCTCGCGGAAGGCCGCGTCGGTCGAGGCGCCCAGCCGGGCCCGGGCCAGGAAGTCGTCGCCGGCCTGCTGGCGCAGTTCCTTCTGTAGGTCCTTGACCGGAGGGCTCTTGGCGTCGCTCCCCATTTCCCTTTGGGCGGCCTTGGCGTCGCGCTTTTCCATCTGGTAGGCGCTGACCTCGGCCAGGCGCTGGGCCGAGCCTTCGCCGCCCCGCGGCTGGTCGGCCCCCTCGGGACGGATCTGGTCGGTCAGGAAGCCGCGCGGATCGTTTCGCGCCGCGTCGATCTCGCCCGGACGCGCGCCCAGGCCGAAGCGGGTTGCGGCGATGGCCGCCATCATGTCCTTGGAAGGTAGGCTCACGCCGCGTCTTTCCTTGCATCGACCCCGCTGATTGATCATTCAACGGCCTGAAACCGATGTTTTGATGTCTGAACTGAAAAGAAGTTCCGCCTTGGCCGACAAGCCCGACCTGCTGCAACGCCCCCGCCGCTTCTACAAGGCCGCCATGGCGGGTCCCGTGGAAGGCGGGTTCGCCGTGCTGCTGGACGGCCGCACGCCCAAGTCTCCGGCCAAGTCGCCGCTGGTCCTGCCCACCCTGGTGCTGGCCCAACTGGTCGCCGGCGAGTGGGACGCCCAGGTCGAGGTGATCGACTCGACGGCCATGCCCGCCACCCGCCTGGCCTTCACCGCCATCGACCGGATCCGCGAGACCCGGGCCGAGGTGGCCGCCGAGGTCGCGGCCTACGCCGGCTCGGACCTCTTGTGCTATTGGGCCGAACACCCCACGCCGCTGGTCGAGCGCCAGACGCGGGACTGGGGCGCCATGCTGGACTGGGCCAAGGCCGAGCTCGACCTGCATCTGAAGCCCGCCGCCGGCGTGATCCACACCCCGCAATCCCCGGCCGCCCTGGCTTCGGTCGAGGCCCTGGCCCTGACCATGGACGACTTCACCCTGGCCGGCGTGGCCTATGGGGCGGGCTTGTTCGGCTCGACCGTCCTGGCCCTGGCTCTGCGGGCGGGCAAGGTCACCGGCCGCAAGGCCCTGGACCTGTCGCGGCTGGAGGAGATGTTCCAGGCCGAGACCTGGGGGCAGGACGCCGAAGCCGCCGCCCGCGCCGAGGCCCTGGCGGTCGAGGCCCAGGTGCTGGAGCGCTGGTTCGCCGCGCTGCGGCGCTAGGCGACATGAAGACCATCGTCCTCTACCTCCTGGCCGCCGTCTGCGAGATCGGCGGCTGCTACGCCTTCTGGCGCTGGCTCAAGCAGGGCCAGTCGATGCTGTGGGCGGTCGTCGGGGTCGCGGCCCTGATCGCCTTCGCCTGGCTGCTGACCCGTGTGGACAGCCCCGCGGCCGGACGGGTCTTCGCGGCCTATGGCGGCCTCTATATCGCCGCGTCCCTGGTGTGGATGCGGGTGGTTGAGGGTCTGCGGCCGGATCGCTGGGACCTGGCCGGAGCGGCCGTGTGCCTGATCGGCGCGGGCGTCATCCTGTGGGCGCCGCGCGCCGCCTAGGCGGACACCGCTGCTTGCTGCACTGCCGCAACGGATGGCTTGCCACGGAAAGCTCGCGCCATTACGGCTCGGCTCATAAGGTGGGAAAACCGCCCAGGTGAGAGAGCAGGGGAGCGTCCGCGTGCAGCATATTCTCGAGGAACTCGATCGTCGTCGCGAGCAGGCTCGGGCCGGCGGCGGCGAGAAGCGTGTGGCCGCCCAGCACGCCAAGGGCAAGCTGACCGCGCGCGAGCGGATCGACCTGTTGCTCGACGAAGACAGCTTCGAGGAGTTCGACATGTTCGTCGAGCACCGCGGCACAGAGTTCGGCATGGCCGATCAGAAGATCTCCGGCGACGGCGTGGTCACCGGCTGGGGCACGATCAACGGCAAGGTCGTCTACGTCTTCTCCAAGGATTTCACGGTGTTCGGCGGCAGCCTGTCAGGCGCCCACGCCGCCAAGATCGTCAAGGTCCAGCGCCAGGCCATGAAGGTCGGCGCGCCGATCATCGGCCTGTTCGACGCGGGCGGGGCGCGCATCCAGGAGGGCGTCGACAGCCTGGCCGGCTACGCCGACATTTTCCTCGAAAACGTCATGGCCTCGGGCGTGGTGCCACAGATCAGCGTGATCATGGGCCCCTGCGCCGGCGGCGACGTCTATTCGCCGGCCATGACCGACTTCATCTTCATGGTGAAGGACACGAGCTACATGTTCGTGACCGGTCCCGACGTCGTGAAGACCGTCACCAACGAGGTCGTCACCGCCGAGGAGCTGGGCGGGGCGCGGGTGCACGCGTCCAAGTCCGGCGTGGCCGAGGGGGCGTTCGAGAACGACCTGGAAGCCCTGACCCAGGTGCGCCGCCTGATCGACTTCCTGCCCTCGTCCAACCGCGAGGACGCGCCGGAGCGCGAAAGCTTCGATGACGCCTACCGCGCCGAGCCCAGCCTCGACAGCCTGATCCCCAGCGATCCGGGCAAGCCGTACGACATGAAGGAACTGATCCTGAAGATGGTCGATGAGGCCGATTTCTTCGAGATCTCAAGCGAATGGGCCAAGAACATCGTCTGCGGCTTCGCCCGCATGGACGGGACCAGCGTCGGAATCGTCGCCAATCAGCCCCAGGTGCTGGCCGGCGTGCTGGACATCGACAGCAGCCGCAAGGCCGCCCGCTTCGTGCGGTTCTGCGACGCCTTCAACATCCCGATCATCACCCTGGTCGACGTGCCGGGCTTCATGCCGGGCACCAAGCAGGAGTACGGCGGCCTGATCAAGCACGGCGCCAAGCTGTTGTTCGCCTATGCCGAGGCCACCGTGCCGAAGATCACCCTGATCACCCGCAAGGCCTATGGCGGGGCCTATGACGTGATGAGCTCCAAGCACCTGCGCGGCGACTTCAACTACGCCTGGCCCACCGCCGAGATCGCGGTCATGGGCGCCAAGGGCGCGGTGGAGATCATCTTCCGCCAGGAGGCCAAGGATCCCGAGGCCCTGGCCGCCCGCGAGGCCGAGTACAAGGATCGCTTCGCCAACCCGTTCGTCGCGGCCAGCCGAGGCTATATCGACGACGTCATCATGCCCCACGGCACCCGCAAGCGCATCGTGCGGGCGCTGAAAAGCCTGAAGGGCAAGGAACTGTCGAACCCCTGGAAGAAGCACGACAACATCCCGCTATGAGCCGAACGCGCGCGGCTCCGATTTTAACGGCGGCCCTCTTGCTAAGCGGTTGTGCAAGCACGCCGGAAGGTGAGCGCATGACCTGGGGCTATGCCGCGTCGTCGAGCTCCGAAGGCCCCAGGCTGGTGTTCGGCGTCGATGGGACGGACTATCTGGCAATGACGCTTACCTGTGACCCTGTGACGGGCGTCGTCATGTTCGACGTGCCGTTAGGGGAAGGCTATGACGCTTCCGCCGTAAGCCTGCGGAGCGGCGGAGTCGCGGGGCGCTACGAGCCGGTCGTCCCCCCAGAGGCGGACAGCTATGACGTAGCTCACTTCCAAACGGATCGGGCCGACCCCGTTCTCCGCAGATTCACGTCGTCGGGACGGTTGGCGATCGACGTCTATGGAGCGTTCGTGTCCCACGACGCTAAGCGTGCGGCTGAGCGTGTCGCCGTAGCGGCCTTCGCTAGAGCGTGCCGCCTGAGTTGATGTCGCGCCCCGCCTTCATGAGGGATCGTCCCATCCAGGGTTGCCATCCCCCTCGGCGCTCGGTCGCCATTCCCTTCGAACGCGGTTAGACCAGAAGCGGGCTGAACGGGGACGGGCGATGAAGCGTCAGGGGTTGTGGCTGTTGCTGGCGGCGAGCGCGGCCATGCTGGGCGCGTGTTCGACGACCGCGCCGCCGATGGCGACGGGACCGGCGCCGGCGCCGCCTGGCATGAAGTGGAACGGCTTCGCCACGCCCGAGAACGAGAGGCGGCTGGCCTATGGCCTGCCCGACAGCGACGTGGTCGGTCTCATCTTCTCGTGCCGCCGCAAGGCGTCCGCCGTGGGTTTCCACACCAACCTGGCCAAGGGCAAGCCCGGCGCCGGGACGGTGCGATTGCGGTCGGGCAAGGCCGAGGGCCGCTACGCCGCCAAGCTGACCCCTTCCGAGATCTCGGACGGCCTGGACGCGGTCGGCGAGATCCCGCTGGCCCATCCTGTTCTGGCCGCCTTCGAGAAGACCGGCCTGATCAGCCAGGTCGAGGACAGGGCCTATCCGCAGGACGCTCGCACAGCGACTGAACGGGCCGACATCAAGCGTTTCTTCGGGTTCTGCCGGGGCTGATCGGCGCCGTCCCGCGCGGCGGTCTTGCTTGCAAGGACCTTTCGGTTGACGCCCCCCGGGGGCGCCGTTCAAATGCCCCCGCCCGCGTTGGGGCGGACAGTACGGTCGCGACTCACGAGATGGACGACGACGCCGCCTTTCTCCAGAGAGTCGAAGCCCTGCGCGCCGGGGTGGACCGACGGCTGGCCGAGCTGGCGCCGCCGATGGGCTCTGCGCCCGACCGGTTGGTCGAGGCGGTGCGCTATTGCCTGCTGGCCCCGGGCAAGCGTTTTCGACCGATGGTGACCCTTCTGGCCGCCGCTGAGCTCGGCGCGCCCGAGGGCGCGGCGCTGGACGTGGCCTGTGCGTTCGAGATGATCCACGCCGCCTCGCTGATCCTGGACGACCTGCCGTCGATGGACGACGCCGGCTTGCGGCGCGGCCTGCCAACCATCCACCGGGCCTTCGACGAGGCCACGGCGATCCTGGCCGGGGTGGGGCTGTTGAACCAGGCCTATGCGGTCATCGCCTCCGACCACGGCCTGCCGGCCCCGCTGCGCGCCGACCTGGCGGGCCGCGCGGCCCAGGCCGTGGGCTTTTCCGGACTGATCGCCGGCCAGGCCCGCGATCTCTTTGATCGAGAGAAGCTTCGCGACCAGGCCGCGCTGGACCGCCTCAATCACGAAAAGACCGGCGTGCTGATCGTCGCCGCGGCCCAGGGCGGGGCGATCGTCGCCGGGGCGCCGGAGGCGGCGGTCGAGGCGATGGGCGTCTTCGCGCGCCATATCGGCCTGGCCTTCCAGATCCGCGACGACCTGATCGACGTCCAGGGCTCGACCGAGGCGGCCGGCAAGGATGTCGGCAAGGACGCGGCCATGGCCACGGTGGTCTCCACCCTGGGCGCGGCCGGCGCCCGCCAGGCCATGGAGGAGCATCTGGCCAAGGCGTCCGAAGCCCTGGCCCGGGCAGGCTGCGGTGACCTGCTGGGCCGCTATGTCGGCGACCTGTTCGCGCGGCGCAAGGCGGCGGCGTGACCGCCAAATCCGATTCGCGGGACTCGACCGTCGCCGCGCCCGTCCTGACGGTAAACGGCGCGGTTCATGCCTATGGCGGCAAGCCGGCGTTGCGCGGTGTCGATCTGGTGCTGCGCCCAGGCGAGATCTACGCGCTGCTGGGCCCCAACGGCGCGGGCAAGACCACCCTGATCCGCGCCATCTGCGGACGCATCCGGCCTGACGAGGGCGTGGTCCTGGTCAAGGGCCGCGACCCCAGCCGCGTGGCGGGCGCACGGTCAGGCCTGGGCCTGGTCCCTCAGGAGATCGCCCTCTATCCGAACCTGACGGTGGCGGAGAACATCCAGACCTTCGCCGCCCTGGCCGACGTGCCGCGCGCCGGCGTGGAGACGGCCGTGCGCCGCGCCCTGGAACTGACCCGCACGGTCGATCGCGCCCACGTGCCGATCAAGCATCTGTCGGGCGGCTACAAGCGCCGGGCCAACATCGCCGCCGCCATCGTCCACGAGCCCAGCCTGCTGATCCTGGACGAGCCGACCGTTGGCGTGGACATCGACGCCCGCGAAGGCTTGGACGCCGTGATCCGGGGCCTGCGCGACCTGGGCGTGGCGGTGCTGATGACGACGCACGACCTGGACCAGGCCGGGGCGCTGGCCGACCGCGTCGGCTTCCTGCGCGAGGGCCAGCTGGTGCTGGAAGGCGAACCCCGGGCCCTGATCACCGAGGCGTTCGGCGAGCAGATGGAAATCCTGGTCCAATTGGCCGAGGAGATCGACACGGCCGGCGAGATACGCCTGGCCGCCGAGGGGCTGGAGCGCACCCGCCGATCGACGGTCTGGACGCGGCTGGATATCGACGGCTACGCGGCGGCGGGACGGCTGGACAAGCGCCTGCGCAAGGCCGGGCTGACGCCGCGTGAAATCCGGGTGCGCGAGCCGTCCCTGGCCAATCTGTTCACCCTGGTGGCCGACCGGAAGCTGGCGGCGTGACCCAGTCGTTGTGGAAGATCGCCGCCATGGTGCGGGTGATGGCGCTGGACCTGTGGCGCGATCGCGGCGCGCTGTTGATGACGTTTCTGCTGCCGCCGCTGGTCTTCCTGATCTTCTCGTCGGTGTTCGCCGGGACGACGGGCGACAACATCCAGTTGAAGCTGGCGGTGGCCGACACGGCCCGCACGACGGATTCCGGCCGGCTGGCGGCGGCGCTGGTTCGTTCGCACGAGGTCCGCGCCGAGGCGGCGCCGACCGCTGACGAGGTGCGGCGACGGGTCAAGTCTGGGCAGGCCGACGCGGGCCTGGTGATCCGGGCTGACCCGGCCTCGGCCGACAAGCCGTTCCTGATCATCGCCGACCCCAGCCGCGCGGTGGCCGCGCCCCTGGCCCAGGCCCGGGTGCAGCAGGTGCTGGCCAGCGCCTTGCCGGACGTCACCCTGCGTCGCACGATCACCCAGCTGGAGCCGGCGCTGGGCGGCTTCACTGACGAGCAGATCGAGAACGCCGACAGCGCCGCGGCCCTGATGCGCGATGACCCTAGCGGCGACGACGGCGGCTTTTTCGAACGCGAGGCGGTCAAGGACGCCAAGGTCGGCGGCGGCGTGATCGCCTATTACGCCGGCGCGGTGATGATCCTGTTCGCCCTGTTCTCGGCCATGCAGGGGGCGCTGGGTCTGGTGGACGAACAGAGCACCGGCGTGGCTGATCGTCTGCTGGCCGGAACGGCGGGCATGGGTCCGGTGGTCAGCGGCAAGTTCCTGTTCCTGGTGGGGCAGGGCCTGATCCAGGCGCTGCTGATCTTCGCCACCGCGCAGGTCGTCTATGGCGTGGCGGTGATCCAGCACGCGATGCTGTGGCTGCCGACCACCCTGGCGGCCTCGGCCTGCGCGGCGGGCGTGGCGCTGGGACTGGTCTCGATGTGTCGCACGCGCGATCAGGCCCAGATGCTGTCGACCTTCGTGATCCTGGTGCTGGCGGCGATCGGCGGCAGCATGGTGCCGCGCTTCCTGATGCCGCCGTGGCTGCAGACGGCGGGTTGGTTCACGCCGCACGCCTGGACCATCGAGGCCTATCAGGCGATCCTCTGGCGCGACGCCGGGATCTCTGGGGTGTATAAGGCTTGGTGCGTGCTGACCATCGTCGGGCTGTTTGGCCTGGTGGTCGCGCACGTGTTGGCTCGCCGGCTTCGGCGCTGATCTGGACGACGATGGCGACGCTCGGTTTCTACCTTGCCCTGGTTCTGGCGGCCCTGGCCTTCATGGAAGGCTTCGCCTGGGTCATGCACCGCTATGTGATGCACGGCTGGCTCTGGGTCTGGCACCGGTCGCACCATGAGCCGCGCACAGGGGCGTTCGAGTTGAATGACCTGTTCGCGGTGGTGTTCGCCGCCCCGGCCATCGTGGCGATCTATTTCGGCGTGCACGGCACGCCCTGGCTGCTGCCAGTTGGTCTGGGGATCACGGCCTATGGCGCGATCTATTTCATGTTCCACGACGGCATGGTGCACCAGCGGTTCAAGGCGCCGAAGTTCAAGTCCCGCTACTGGAAGCAACTGATCCAGGCCCACCGGATCCATCACGCGGTGCACACCAAGCACGGCGCGGTGTCGTTCGGCTTCCTGCTGGCCCGGCCGGTGCGGGAACTGAAGGCGAAATTGCGGGAGCGGGGTGTCGACGGCGCGCTTCTGTAACGACAATCAGACGTCGGCTAAGGGGAGGCTGGAATGACCACGGTGAATTCGGCCGGCGCGACGATCAGGACGCCCTGGCATCTGTGGCTGGTGGGCGTCGTCGCGGTGCTGTTCAACGCGATCGGCGTCTTTGATTTCGTGATGAGCATGACGCAGGGCGCGGCCTACATGGCCGGGGCGGGCATGACGCCGGCCCAGATCGACCATTATCAGCGGATGCCGACCTGGATGACGCTGGTCTGGGCCGTGGGGGTGTTCGGGGCGTTCGCGGGGTCGGTGCTGATCCTGCTGCGCAACAAGCTGGCCTGGCGGGTGCTGGCCGTGTCGCTGGCCGCCTTCCTGCTCAGCCTGGTCTACACCTACGTCCTGACGGGCGGAGGCGAGATCATGGGTCCGCAAATGGCGATCACCAGCGCGGTCATCGCGGGGCTGCTGGCGTTCTTCATCTGGTACGCGTGGTGGATGACGCGGCGCGGGGTGCTGCGGTAGCCGGCGCCGGTCCCCCTCCGGCCCTCCGGGCCACCTCCCCCAGAGGGGGAGGATCTAGCCCGAGCAGATGCTCCCCTCTGGGGGAGCTGTCGCGGAGCGACTGAGGGGGTTTTCCACCCTAGATTTTAGACCACATCGCCGGCCGCTTCGGCGCCGATCCCCAACGATCCAGCGTCGCTGACCTTAGCGCTAACACGCCGCCTTCCAGCGCGCGCCAGGCCTTCATCCGTCCGCTGACCACGACCCGTTCGTCCCACGCCGCGTCGCCGGCCTTCACGACGTCCAGCCCGATCTGCCGATAAACCCCGCGCGCCGCGCCGATCGCCCAGGCGCAGCGCAGCGGAAGGTCGCGCAGGCCCCAGCGGGCCGAGGCGTAGTAGGGCTCGGCGTTATCGACCAGTTTCTTGGCGAGGACCGCCACGGCGGCCCGGTGGGCGGGATCGGCGACGGCGTTCTGAGGCACGCCCAGTTCGGCCAGCCAGTCGCCGGGCACATAGACCCGGTCGTTGCGGGCGTCCTCGACGATGTCGCGGGCGATGTTGGTCAGCTGGAAGGCCAGGCCCAGGTCCTGGGCCCTCCGCAGGGTGGGCAGGGCGTCGGGCTTCACGCCCATGACCAGGGCCATCATCGTGCCGACCACCCCGGCCACGCCCCAGCAGTATTCCAGCAGTTCGTCGAGCGTCTGGTAGCGCCGGCCCGACACGTCCATGGCGAAGCCGTCGATCATGTCCAGGGCGTAGCGCTCGGGAATCCCCCGGCGCAGGGCCACGGTCTGGAAGGCGGCGAACACCGGGTCGGTGGGCGTCTCGCCCGCCATCGCCGCGCGGGTCTGGGCGTAGAGCGCTTCCAGCCGCGCGGGCGCGTCGGCCACCGGGCTCATGCCGTGGCCCAGGGTCTGGCCGTCGATCACGTCGTCGCAGTGGCGGCACCAGGCGTAGAGCATCTCGGCGTCGGCCCGGGTCTGGGCGTCGAACAGGGCGGCGGCGGCGGCGAAGCTCTTGCTGCCCTTCTGGATCGCCTCGCGGCTCCGGGCCTCCAGATCGCTCATGCGTCAGCGGTCTCGCCAGCGACGACAAAGTCGTCGATCATCAGCCCCGCCGTCGCCTTGGCCGAACCGACCACGCCCGGAATGCCGGCGCCGGGATGGGTGCCGGCCCCGACGAAGTAGAGGTTGGGGATCACGTCGTCGCGGTTGTGGGTGCGGAAGAAGGCGCTCTGGGTCAGGATCGGCTCCAGCGAGAAGGCCGCGCCCTTCCAGGCGTTGAGGTCGGTCACGAAGTCATCCGGGGTGATGAAGCGGCAGGTGACCATGTCGGCGGTCAGGCCCGGGATGTAGTGCTTCTCCAGATAGGCCAGGATCTTGTCGCGGTACTTGGGGCCTTCCACCGACCAGTCGATGTTGGCGGTCTTGAGGTTGGGCACCGGCGACAGGGCGTAGAAGCTGGAGCAGCCCTCGGGCGCCATGCCAGGATCGCTGGCGGTCGGATGATGCAGATACAGCGAGAAGTCGTCGGCCAGGCCGTCCTTGCCGTAGATCTCGCCGATCAGCTCGCGATAGCGATTGCCGAAGCAGATGGTGTGGTGGCGGATCTCGGGGTGCGTCGTCTTCAGCCCGAAATAGACCACGAACAGCGACGGGCTCCAGCGCTTGCCCTCAAGCGCCTTGCCGACCTTGGCGCCCCTGGGGTCGTCCGCCAGCAGAGCCTTGTAGGTGTGCATGACATCGGCGTTGGAGGCGACGGTGTCGAAGGCTTCGAACTGGCCGTCGGCGCGGACAACGCCGGTGACGCGGCCGGCCTTGGTGGTGATCTTCTGGATGGGCGCGGAGAGATGCAGCGTACCGCCCAGGTCCTCGAACAGCTTCACCAGCGACCGGATCAGCGCGTGGGTGCCGCCCCGCGGGAACCAGACGCCTCCGCGCCGTTCCAGGGCGTGGATCAGGGCGTAGATCGACGAGGTGGCGAACGGGCTGCCGCCCACCAGCAGGCTGTGGAACGACAGCGCCTGGCGCACATGCTCGTCCTTCACGAAGCTGGCGACCTTGTCATAGACGCTGCGCCAGGCCTGCAGCTTCATCAGGGCGGGGGCGTTGGCGACCATGGCCCCGAAGTCCAGGAACGGCACCGCGCCCAGCTCGAGATAGCCCTTCTGGTACAGCTCCTCGGAATAGGCGTGGAAACGGCGATAGCCCTCGACGTCGGCGGGATTGCGCGCGGCGATCTGGGCGTCCAGTTGCGCCTGGTCGTTGACGTAGTCGAAGACGTCGCCGTCCTCCCAGACCAGGCGGTAGAACGGGTCGACCGGCAACAGCTCGACATAGTCCTCGATCTTGCGGCCGCTGAGTTCGAACAACGCCTTCAGGCAGTCCGGATCGGTGATCACGGTCGGGCCGGCGTCGAAGGTGAAGCCTTCGTCGTGCCAGACATAGGCCCGGCCGCCCGGCTTCTCGCGACCCTCGAACAGGGTGACGTCGAAGCCCGAGGACTGCAGGCGGATCGCCAGGGCCAGGCCGCCGAAGCCGGCGCCGATCACGGCGGCCCTGGGCTTGGCGGGCAACTTCGTCGAGGGCGTGGTCATGCGTCTTGTCCTTTGAACACCGACCTTTGGTCGATGCATTTGATGGCCGCCGAGATCGGCACGGGCGGCTTGCCGATCAGGATCCGGGCCTTGTCCCACCGGGTCAGGCGGGCGGCGTAGAAGCGTTGGATCAGCCCAGGCGACAGGCGGTAGAACCGCGCCAGCACCTTGTAGCGGTCCTGGGGCGCGCAGGCCCGAAACAGCATGCGGTTCAGCAGCCGTTGGAAGCGGCGGCGCCGCCAGGTGGTCTTCGAGTGCGCCTCGACGCACTCGCGAACCGTGGCGCTGGTGATCCGCGGCAGGGCGGCGATGGCGTCGGCCGTGCGCGCGGCGTCGGGCAGGGAATAGCCGGTGATCGGTTGGAACAGGGCGGCGCGCAGGCCGACCTCGGCCACCTGCGAGCGGGCCTCTTTCCAGTAGGCGTCGATATCGCCGCCGAGGGCGATGGGCAGGACGCCGCCCTCCTCGCGCTCGACCTTGGCGATGGTCCAGCCCTGGGCCTTGGCGTAGGCGGTGATGTCGCGGCGCAGGGCGGGGCGGTCCAGGGCCGGACCGTCGCTGTAGCGGGTGTCCTCGATCAGCAGCCGCGTGGCGTCCAGCGGCAGCACGTAGACGAACCGGTAGCCGTCCTCCTGCGAGACCGTGGCGTCCATGATGATCGGCTGGGTCAGGCCGTGAGGCGCGGACAGGCGCACGCCCTGTCCCACGAACTTCTGGTAGCCCAGGGCCAGGCTGCGGCTCTTGCGCGGGCCTCGGCCGTCGATCACGGCGCCCGCCGCGATGGTCCGGCCGTCGGCCAGGGTGACCTGGTGCGGATTGACGTCCGATACGGTCGCCGACAGCCAGGCGTCGGGCCCGAGCGCGGCGCTGACCACCTCGTGCAGGCGCTGGGAGGTGATGGCCAGGTAATCGGTCGGAAGCTGGCGCTGATGCCCGGGAAAGCGGACCTCGTAGCCCGACCAGCGATGGACGATCAGCGGCCGCAGCCAGCCGGCCTCCACCGCATCGACGTCGGTGGCGAAGTGGCACCAGGTGTGCTCGCCGCCGATGGTCGGCCCCTGTTCCAGCAGGATCACGCGCAGCCTGGGCCGCAGGCTTTTCAGCCGCAGGGCGATCAGGCCGTTGGCCAGTCCGCCGCCCACCAGGACGACGTCGGCGCGCTGGGTCGAAGACGCGGCTACCATCCTTTGGCTCTAGCATGATTGGGCGAAGCTGAAGCGACTTCTGATGCGCGTCCGCACATATTGCGCGCCGTCGCCTCAGGCGCTAGGCACGGCCAAACGGGAGACGCCGATGTCACAAGCCAGAATCATCGACGGCAAGGCCTTCGCGGCCCGGCTTCGCGAGCAGGTCGCCGCCGAGGTGGCCACCCTGAAGGCCGAGCACGGCCTGACGCCGGGCCTGGCCGTGGTGCTGGTCGGCGAAGACCCCGCCAGCCAGGTCTATGTGCGCAGCAAGGGCGAGCAGACCACCGCCGCCGGCATGCATTCCGAAACCCATCGCCTGCCGGCCGAGACCTCGCAGTCCGAACTGTTGTCGCTGGTCGACCGGCTCAATGATGATCCGGCGATCCACGGGATTCTGGTGCAGTTCCCGGTCCCCGACCACATGAGCCAGAACGCCATCGTCGCGGCGATCTCGCCCGACAAGGATGTCGACGGCCTGACCGTGACCAACGCCGGGCGCCTGGCCAGCGGCCTGCCGGCCCTGACCGCCTGCACGCCCGCCGGCTGCATGGTGCTGCTCAAGGACGTGGTCGGCGACCTGCGCGGCAAGCGGGCCGTGGTGATCGGCCGTTCCAACCTGATGGGCAAGCCGATGGCCCAACTGTTGCTGGCCGCCGACTGCACCGTGACCATCGCCCACTCGCGCACCGTCGACCTGGCCGCCGTGTGCCGCGAAGCCGACATCCTGGTGGCCGCGGTCGGCCGGCCGCAGATGGTCAAGGGCGACTGGATAAAGCCGGGCGCGACGGTCATCGACGTCGGCATCAACCGCATCCACAAGGAAGACGGCAAGACCCGCCTGGTCGGCGATGTCGACTTCGAGGCGGCCAAGGACGTGGCTGGCGCCATCACCCCGGTGCCGGGCGGCGTGGGGCCGATGACCATCGCCATGCTGCTGGCCAACACGGTCAGCGCCGCCAAGCGCCTGAACGGGATCGCCGAATAGTGCGGCTCTCCATAACCCTGGCGGCCGCCCTGGTCCTGACGCTGGGCCTGGCGGCCTGTTCCAAGCCCGCCCCGCCCGCGCCGACGGCCGAGCAGGCCCTGGCGCTGGCGCCGGCCGATGCTCGCCTCGCGGCGCTGTACGCGGAGTCCTGCAAGGCCTGTCACGCCATCCCCGATACGGGGGCGCCGCTGGTCCACGATCGCAAGGCCTGGGACCCGCGCTGGAAGCAGGGCGAGACCGTGCTGGTCAGCGGCGCCGCGGGTGCGGTCGGCAGTCTGGTCGGCCAGCTGGCCAAGCTCCACGGTTGCCGCGCGGTCGGCATTGCCGGCGGCCCGGCCAAATGCGCGCGCCTCATCGACAAATACGGCTTCGATGCCGCCATCGACTATCGCGGCAAGGATGAAGCCGCATTGACCGCCGCGATTGCCGAGGCCTGCCCCGACGGCGTGGACGTGATCTTCGAGAATGTCGGCGGGATCATTCTGGATGCGGGGCTGATGAATCTCAACCTCAATGCCCGCGTCGGGCTGTGCGGACTGATCAGCGAATACAACACCGCGCCCCGCGGCAT